>OBMK010000378.1_pt1 | contig 42766 bp, 38 predicted proteins | sample 1539081 | NCBI WGS metagenome assembly OBMK01 (sample SAMEA3355528, study PRJEB22509) | marine metagenome | biome: marine; feature: river plume; material: water | place: USA | collected 2010-08-07 | depth 0.5 m | reverse complement strand
TCGCTTTCCGTGTTTTACCACGAACGCTCATGCACAATGCGCTTGTTTGCTAGATTTTAGTTATACGTTCAAGCTATCTATTTCTACTTCTTTAGACGTGAGGCTTTAGTTGATTTCAAAGGGTGATATTCTTAAAGAAAAAAGGATACGCCAATTGGCATATCCTTTTATAAATCTTTAAAAAATTGACTAATCAGTTTAAAACCAACACTTAAAAAGTATCAAACCTTAATTCTTGTATTTTATTACCTTCTAGATACACAAATATCCTGTAGATGCCATCTTCTGTTATCATTTTGCCTACTTGATATTTTGACCCTGCTCCTGACGAACCGCTATGTAGGGATGCTACAGACTTAGGATTTATTTGGGTTAAAAATTCTTTGATAGTCTTAGTAGCAGTAGCTTTAGATATGATTCTTTGATCATCTTTGATGCATAATTCTACTTCGTCCATGAGTAGATCTGTGATAGATTTTATATCTTGATTTTCTACAGCTTTGTAGAATTCTTCTGTCTGACCAAATGTCAACGTGCTTATACTTACAAAAATCGCGAAAAGTAATTTTTTCATATTTTTTTATTTTGTACCGCAGTTAAAAAGACATGGTTTCAACTGCAATCAATCAAAGAGATAACTGACTATAACGATTGATCCGTCCTAGTACACACCATCCATCTTTCAGAAAACAAACTAAATTAGTGATATAGTTCATATTTAGGGTAATAATAACATCTGTCAACAGGACATTAAGCTTCATATATTACATTTGTTGTATAAATCGAAAAATGCTTGTAATGGATAAGAAAGTTGCGTTAATCATATTAGATGGGTGGGGGAAAGGAAAGGATGAAAGCGTAAGCGCTATATCTCAGGCAAATACGCCAACGATGGATACCCTGTATGAAAAATATCCTAATGCCGAATTGGTGACATTTGGGGAGCAAGTTGGTCTTCCAAAGGGTCAGATCGGCAATTCAGAAGTGGGACATATGAACCTAGGAGCTGGACGTGTAGTATATCAAGAGCTTGCAAGGATTAACAAAGCGATAGAAGAGGGTGAGCTCAATAATAATGATGTATTTCAGGGAATGATCTCACATGCAAAGAGTCATACCAAGCGAATACATTTGATGGGATTGATTTCTGATGGTGGCGTACACTCGAGTATAGAACACATCCTAGGAATATGTGATCTACTCAAATCTGAAGATATTGAAGTTTATTTACATCTATTTACCGATGGTCGTGATACTCCGCCTGATAGTGCGAAGATATTTGTACAGCGACTACATGATTATATCGATGGAACTAACGTTAGGATAGCGACTGTTGTAGGGCGATTTTATGCTATGGATCGGGACAATAGATGGGATCGTATCAGTAAGACATATAATTTAATTGTGAGAGGGGTTGGTGACCACTATTCGGATGCGATGAGTGGTATACAAGCGAGCTACGACTTAGGAATCAAGGATGAATTTATTGAACCAATAGTAGTCGGTAAACCGGAAATGATAGAAGAACAAGACGCTGTTTTCTTTATCAATTTCCGTACAGATCGTCCAAGAGAGCTTACAAGAGCGCTAACACAAGACGATATGCCTAATTATGGTATGCATAAGCTGCAAATTCACTTTGTATCTATGACTAGTTACAACAGTACATTTAAGGACGTACATGTCGTCTTCACTAAAGATAATCTAAAGCAAACTATTGGAGAAGTTCTTGCTCAAGCAGGTAAGACACAGTTGCGTATCGCAGAGACAGAGAAATATCCACACGTTACTTTCTTTTTCAACGGAGGAGAAGAACAGCCCTATTCAGGTGAGGGCAGAATAGTGATTCCATCTCCGAAGGTGAAAACTTATGATTTGCAGCCAGTGATGTCAGCAAAGGAAGTGACAGAGGCAGCAATAGGATATATTCAAGAAACGCATCCAGACTTCATTTGTCTCAACTTTGCCAATACGGATATGGTTGGTCATACAGGTATTATGTCAGCGGCGAAAGCTGCTGCTGAAGCAGTTGATACTTGTCTAGGAAAATTAGTTGCTGCAGCAACTGCAGTTGGATACGAGATGATCATTATTGCTGACCACGGCAATGCTGATATTATGAGCTATCCTGATGGATCTCCACATACAGCACACACACTATCAATGGTTCCGATTATAGTAGTTACTGATAGAACTGATGTTAAGGTAAAAAATGGTAAACTTGGAGATATAGCGCCTACAATTCTATCTATAATGGGAGTAGATATTCCAGAAGAGATGACTGGGGATATTTTGATTTAATAGTCAAAATAGAATGTAAAGTTACAATCGGCCAGAAAAGAAAAACAAGTATTGTAACTATATGGGCTCGCAAAATTATTAGTAAAGAGTAGGAGAGAAAAAATTGTACTTTTTATATCGAAAAGCGAATAAAACATGAAAACTAAATATTTTGCCCATTTTTCAACACTTTCACACCCTTTTTCCCATCATGATATTCAGCTAAGTATTCTTGCTCAGTTTGGCCTTTAGTAGGTATATAATATTTCGGTCTATCATAGTCTTGTAAATCCATGATAGTGCTATAGCCGGATCTACAAAGGATAGCAGCAGAGGTGTTGATAAAAGAGGTGAGTTCTTCTTGATCAACAATATTGTGAATCGTAAAATTTGCAGGATAGTTCTTCAGTCTCTTGCTGTCTGTACCGCGTACAATACAAACTATTCTTTGTGATAGAGATTCATTAGAAATTATTGATTCTTCGAATTTAGTCCTTGATGGTTCTGGTCCTGAGAGTAAGACGAGTAGTTCTATAGTGGGATCTTCAAGGGATAACTTAATACGGGAGAGAGCGCCAATGCATTTGCATGGAATACGGATTTCACTGCTGTCGCTTAATCTTCCACTTAGATCTCTTTCTTTGTTATCAGGAATCCAACATTCATCGAATTGGTGGATAAATCTACGATGTAAAAGATTAGCGAAAAGTGCTATACTTTTCTTTTTATGTTGAATGTTGAGCTGATGAGTGAGATAGATATTGTGCGTGTCTTTATGTCTTACCCCAAATCTATTATCGGATATAATCACATCAGGTTGCCATTCTTTGACGATACGATCTATCTCTTTTAATTCTTTGCGATAAGTAGCGATAAGCCTTGGTCCCTGAAGAAACATGCTAAGTGTCAAACTATTACCATACCTGACCTTGTAAGAAGGTAACTCAAAGGAAGTTAAGGTTGGATATCTACGTTGCAGCATTGCAAAAGAAGCATTATCTCCGGCAATGGCCACATCTTTTTCTAATGAAATTAAATGATCAATGATAGGTATGCATCTCGTAGCATGACCAAAGCCCCAATGTAATGGGGCAATAAGGATGCGTTGGTGTTGTTTGAGTGTAGTAATCATAAGAAGTTCAATTTCAAGTGTTAATCTTAATCTTAAACAAGAAATATATTTGTCAAATTACGCATTAGTTTTTTGGAGCAAAAACTAAGTCTCAGTCCACTTCAGCCGCTACCGAAATACTTAGTTGTGAAGTAACAAGCGCTATTTATTTGTTTCTTTTTCGACGAAAACTAATATGTTTTGCTTTTAACCTTTCTTAGTTACTCAATATCCTTGAACTAGGATTATGAAAATATTTATCACCGAAAAGTCAACGCGTTTCTATGAAATACTCCCTGACTGAGCAATCCGCGTGTTTTTCTCTATTCGATAATTAGCCACACTTTACCCTTCCATTCGGATTTCGTCATCAGCTTCATCGTAAAACTTGTATTGAAATAAGTCGTAGTCGTTATTTTGGGCGACAGTGATCCATTTTTTGTATACCATCCACCATCTCATACGTAGACTAGGAAGACCTTGTTTAATGTATGCATATACGAATGGGTGTGTCTCTAGCTTGATCTTACTAGTCGGTCTGGTATCTAGTATGAAGTTTATGTCACGTTCTATAGAGTCAGTCACTAGTAGGGACGGTGTACTCTTGCCAGTACCTATACAAACAGGACATTGTTCGCTTGTATCTATTTTGACTTCAGGTCTTACTCTCTGACGTGTTATCTGCATCAGACCAAACTTACTGAGGGGTAATATTGTATGCTGTGCTCTATCTCCTTCCATGTATTTTTTCATGGCTTGAAACAATCTAGTCTTATGTTCTGACTTACGTACATCTATGAAGTCAATAATGATTAACCCTCCGATATCACGCAACCTCAATTGCCGAGCGATTTCTTCTGCAGATTCCATATTGACAGCCATAGCTGCATCTTCTTGACTGCGCTTCACCATCTTAGGTCCACTATTGACATCGATAACGTGCATCGCCTCAGTGCTTTCTAATACAATATATGCACCACTAGACATGGTACTCGTCTTGCCGAAACTAGCTTTGATTTGCTTGGTTACACCAAACTCATCAAATATAGATCTGGCTCCAGTAAAGTGTTTCAGAATCTTCACTTTATCGGCGTCGATAGATTTAAGATAACCTTTGAGGTCATTGTAAACATCTTTGTTATCAGTGATTATAGACGTAAAGTCATCAGTAAGTATATCTCTGATGATGGTCGTTGTCTTACCTAACTCACTTAGTAATTTCTTAGGCTTCTTAGTGTTTCGTAGCTGTTGGTATATCTCCTTCCACTTTTCATTGAGTTCGCTGATCTCTGAGTGAAGGTCAGCTACTTGTTTTCCTTGTGCAGCTGTACGTACGATTACACCAAAGTTTTTAGGTTTGATACTTCCTATGAGTAGCTTAAGTCTCTTGCGCTCTTCAGGGTCAGTTATCTTCTTCGATATAGCGATTATTTCTGTGAATGGAGTCAATACGATAAATCTTCCTGGAACTGTAATCTCACAGCTCAGCCTAGGTCCCTTTGTAGAGATAGGCTCTTTGAGGATCTGTACAAGTACATGCTCATGCTTAGTGAATACATTATCGATCTTTCCACCCTTAGGATTATCGGGTTCATTTTGAAAATTATCCAGACGCTGAGTATTAATTTTGCCGTTCTGCACGGTCTTGGTGTACTTAGCTAATGATTTGATTTGAGGTCCAAGGTCTGTGTAGTGAAGAAATGCATCTTTACGATGACCAATATCTACAAAAGCGGCATTGAGGCCAGGCATCATCTTACGGATACTACCTAGAAATATGTCACCTACTGCAAATGTATCCTTCGTCTTTTCGGTATGGATTTCTATCAATTTAGCATTCTCTATTAATGCTATCTCTACCTCTGTTGGAGAGGTACTAATAATTAATTCTTTAGACACTACATATATGTTTTTTGCCCACTATGTTTCATCATAGTGCAGCTTCACATAATCATCTAAAATATTAAACGATAGCTAGAAATAATGCTGAAAACAAAGGAGATATCTTGGGAAAATATGTCTTGTTAATGGTTGATCAGCTTGTAGAGAGTTATTCGGTTTTTCCTTTGGGGATGAAGTATTTGTGCGTTCCGTCTTTTGGACTTTCATGTTTCTAATTTGAGTGGCACAGATATTTTCTTTCTTAAAAATATTTTACTTAGCTTTCTCTACGATTCTCTAGTGTGTTGTCATATGTCTTAGTAGACTATGTTTATTAAAAAATGATAATCAACTGGGGTAGTAGAGCAAGTCATATCAAACTCCAGCCGTGCGCTCTCATGAGCTATAAAAGTTTTTGTCAGGATGGCTGGTATAATTTAGTCACCCTGTATAAAATGTTGTTGATCAGCCTAAACCGTTTTAAACAACAATAAAAGTCAAAAGTCAGCAACGTTAAAAGTAAGGTACATCGTTGACAAGTAATAAAAGCCTGTTTGAATAGACTTTAAGTAACAAACGACCGTGATTGTCAAATAAACAGATCAATCATAATCAATATCTTATTTAATAGACATAAAGTCTATCAATTTATGAAGCATAATAGCTTATATGACGACAAAGGTACTCCAAAAAGCCTACTAATTTTTGCTATGTCTTATCAGCTATATAGCTAAACATCTAATTAGTAGAGAAATCTACTACCAACTTTCACTGTATAGTAAAACTACAGCTCATATTAATGTATCTCACAAATCACTTTTATATACGAAATGAGATATTAAACAGAACTTTTAAAAGACCTGTCTTTAAACAGAGAAAGCTGAATAGACTAATGAAAGTCATATTCAGCGTTCCGTTGATTCACTAGAAGTGATGTTAAGTAATTACTTACCTTTCTTCTTGTGTCTGTTTTTTCTAAGTCTCTTCTTACGCTTGTGCGTAGCGATCTTATGTCTTTTTCTTTTTTTACCGCAAGGCATAATTTATACTTTATTGTGTTACTAATTAATTGCATTTTGTTGCATACTTCTGCGCATTAGTCGCATCATTCTTAGCTTCGTAAGCTTGTGCGAGCAGACAGTTAGAAGTATTATTTTCAGAATCGATTTCGACTGCTATCAGTAGTCTTTCGATTGCTCTATCTATTTGATTGGTTCTAATCGCTAGCTTTGCTAACTGATTTATAACTTTAACGCTCTTTGGATTGTCTTCGTTCAGTTTGCGAAGCATCATTATCCCTTCCATTGGACTTTTTACTGGATTCTCAACGAAGCATAGTGCTTTATTGATTTTATGGTCCATATTTTCAGGATTGATCGACATCGCTGCCTCGAATGCTGTTATGGCATGGGAAGTGGCATAGTCTCTAAATTTCTTCTCCTGTGTGGATTTAACACCCAATAGGTAGCTTGTCCCTGCTATACTCCAGCTATCTTCAGTCTCTTCAATCTTAGCGATTTCTTCTGCGTAGTATCCAGCTATAATTGGTTGTCCTATTTCGTACCATGTTCTTGACAGTCTCTTGCTTAGATCTACTTTGGTTTCATCCGAATTTGCCTTATTGAGCTCTACGTTTAAAGCTTCTACTAAAGATTTTTCCTCTTTTGTAAGAGTCTTTTTAACGTCTAATAATATATTCTGAATACTTGTAGCCTCCATATTGAGAGACCTTGTTTGGTTCGCTTTCTTGAGATTGTCACTTTTAGTATCACATCCAAAATAGAGTATAGAAAATGCTAATGCTGCAATGACGATAGAACTAAACTGAGTCTTGTTAAGCGCCATAAGTAGTTAATCTATTTTCTCTTCGTCTGGAAGACTGGTTACATTTAGCTTCACTTCTTCTACAAATATTTTAGCAGGCTTAAAGGAAGGAATATAATGTTCTGGTATTTCGATAGCCTCATTCTTTTTGATATGTCTACCTATTTTTTTTGCTCTCTTTTTGATCACAAACGACCCAAATCCTCTAACATATACATTCTCACCAGTAGAAAGCGAACTTTTCACTTCTTTAAAAAACATCTCTAACGTCACTAGCACATCTACCTTAGGAACTCCTGTTTTCTCAGATATTGTTGCTACTAAATCAGCCTTTCTCATCGCCCTTACTGTTTGATTATTAATTAATTATGAAATTGCTCACCTCAAAGTGTGGCAAATTTCGCAAAATATTAGGACTAAGGAAGCTTTTGCCTTTTTTTTTTCCTTCTAAAGGCATATTTTATTCATTTAACTCATTCATTTACAAATGATTAATAATAAACGTCCACATATTTAGGTCTGTAAAGTGCTGGTATCACTTGCATTGAAAGAGTAAGCAATAGACTTATAGCCTTAGTAATTTATTTTCTTCAATTTTTTGAAAATTGAAGAATCGATTGATAGGCTGATTTTTTAGTGCTAAAAGGTATATTTGCACAAATTATATCTAATCTTATGGTATTATCAATGACAGGGTTTGGACAAGCTCAAGAGGTAGTTGGAAATCAGAAATTTTCCTTAGAACTCAAATCACTAAACGGTAAAGCGACAGATATACGCCTTAAAGTCCCATCTTATTACAAAGACAAGGAGATGGTCGTGAGACGCACTTTGCTCAAAGGGGCCATTAGAGGCAAAATAGAGGCTAACCTTTCAATAGTGTCAGATTCTGGAGACGATGAATATGGGATTAATGCAGCTCTGTATAAAAAGTACTTCATTGAACTTCTTGAGATTCATCAGTCATTGGATGCACCTACAGGTGATATAGCTACGGCAATACTTCGTATACCTAATGTGGTATCGAGTAGGGATGAGGAGATATCTGACGAAGAGTGGAAGGTAGTTGAGTCTATAATGGAGAAAGCTATAATATCTCTTAATGAATTCCGTGCGGATGAAGGGGAGGCGATGTATAAGGATTTGATGGATAGTAGAAACATTATAGCGGAGGCATTACCTAAGATAGCTCCGTTTGAAGAAGAGAGAATTGAAAGACTTAAAGAAAGATTGAATAAGAATCTTAATGAGTTTAAACAAAGTGACTCTGTGGATCAAAATAGATTTGAGCAGGAGATGATTTATTATCTAGAAAAGCTAGATATCAATGAAGAAAAGGTAAGACTTTCTCAACATTGTGTGTACTTCGAAGAGGTAATTAACAATAGCAAGCCAGAAAAAGGAAAGAAGTTGTCTTTTATAGCTCAAGAGATGGGTCGTGAGATCAATACGTTAGGTGCTAAAGCACAGCATTCAGAAATGCAGCAGGTGGTAGTGACGATGAAAGAAGCATTGGAAAAAATTAAGGAGCAAGTATTAAACATAGTTTAATATAGTTTTTAGATTATTGACATTTTGAAGTAGAAATGGTCTTCATATGGGCGCTAGAGGATTTAAGGGAAAGATGGTAATATTTACTGCACCGAGTGGGGCTGGTAAGACTACGATTGCGCGCCACTTACTCAAAAGATATAAAAATCAATTAGGATTTTCTACGTCAGCTACGACTAGAGATAGGCGTGATCATGAAGTGGATGGGAAAGATTATTATTTTTTGTCATTAGAGAAGTTTCGCCAAAAAATATCTGATGGTGCATTTGTTGAGTACGAGGAAGTATATAGAGATCAATTTTATGGTACGCTCAAATCAGAGATAGAACGGATCTGGTCTTTAGGGAAGCACATTATTTTTGACATTGAGGTTAAAGGTGCTACTAACATTAAAAGTATTTATGGTGACGAATGTCTGGCAGTATTTATTAAGCCGCCATCGTTCAGCATATTAGTGGAAAGACTAAAGAATAGAAAGTCTGAAACTCAAAGCAGTCTTAGTAAGAGAATCTCAAGAATGAAAAAAGAACTTTCGTACGAGTCATCTTTTAACGAAGTACTAGTCAATGATTTACTTACGGTAGCTTGTAAGGAAGCAGAAATAATGATTGAATCTTTTCTCAATGTATCAGAGGAGGAAGAATAGTTTTTAATTTTTTTGGGACAGGAGCATGATCTGGCAGACTACTAATGGAATAACAATAGAAATAGCTTCAAGGTATGAAGCAGAACATTCTAAATCCTTGCTCAAAAAGTACGTACACAGTTATCAGGTAAACGTAATCAACGATAACGAGCATGCAGTTCAGTTACTAAGAAGGCATTGGTTTATTCATGATTCTGATCAGACTATCCGTGAAGTAGAAGGTTCGGGAGTCATAGGGGTACAACCCATCATCAGGCCAGGCGGTAATCATACCTACATGTCTTGGAGTGTTTTACATACAGCGATAGGCAAGATGCATGGTAACTACACGATGCTTAATCTAGATTCGAATAAAGAATATGTAGTAAAGATACCAGAGTTTCCGTTGGTGGCAGACCACATACTTAATTAGAAGAAATTACGAATATTGAATAAAAACCAGTAATCTTTTTTGTATTTCCCTCGCATAATGTTTCTGATATTTCATTCGCCTGCTACTCAAGTAGGCAGATAAATTAGGTGTTCAGCCAATATTATAGCAGCATAACTATGGTGTCAATTTGAATTTATTTGAAGTCAAAATATGACTCTACTAAGTAGAATCTATTTGAAATATACCTTACATGTTTGAACGTGCTCTTCAAAAGTGGGTGATGTATTTTCTTATCAAGCCATATTACACTCAATTAAGTATTTGCCAATTAAACACTTTGATCTGAACTTAAAAGATTTGATTTATCTTAGCCAAGTCAAGGCGTATCTATGAAACATTGCATGACTGGGCGATCAGCGCTTTTTCTATAAAAAAATTGCGCTTACCTCGGCTTATACTTACTTTCTTCCAGTAATTTTTGAGCGTCAGTATGTGCGATAAGATCTTGCATCGTAAGCTTTGGGTTTTTTTGCATAAATTTCTTTACTATCTGCCAGCCGATATAGTTTGCTGTGCGTCCTGGAGCTTCTGTGGGCATTCCAGGAGAGTTTGGACTTGGACTAAGGTATTTATTGATAGACATCATGTTGGTCTCATAGAACAGCTCTTGGTCAAAGAAAAACCCCCACATTGAGAGTTCGTTATTACTGGCCCATTGCATCTGTTTGGTAGTATATTCCATAATGATGCTATCATGTGTCTCTGGCATTAAGTGATCTAGGATATATAGTCTCTTTCCATTATGAATCATATGGTCGATCATTCGAACACCATTGGCTGTGCCGATTTGATCATCAACGAGTATCTCCACCGTCTTTTTTACTAGATGCTCTTTGTCGAATGATCTTGTGAGATATTTTGAGAAGCTTGGGTTTTGTGGATCGAGACGTTTGTATGGGTAATCGTCTCCTAGAAATAGATCTAAACTAACACCCAATGCATTTTTTTCATTATCATCAGCGAAGAGAAAACGCTGATAATTAAATCCTGTGTTCATAGTATAGACATTAGCTATGTCAGCATCAGGGAAGTAGTGATGAAAATACTTATATGTTAGGTCATATTCTTTTTTGATATCAGACATGTCGCTGAAAATAAGTCCAATCGTATCTTGCAGATTTTGAAAAAATGGATCTCTCAAAAAAACTCCTAATCTAACAGCGATAGTGTCACGATTACTTGATGCTGTGAATGGATTAAGTGTACCGAAGTAGAGCATTGCAGCGGATGGATAATTGTCCATTAGTAAATCGAGCTCGTAGCTTAGTTTGTTGGTGTCCATATTGGCTACCATCTCATCAAGTCTGATGATGTTAAAGTCTACAGTTATGTCACTGACATCAGGATGTACTTCTTTAAAGTCTGTTTTGCAGCTGTATACTATACAAAGTATTATTGCTACTGATATCATGTATATGTATTTCATTTTTCTTCTTTTTTATTTTCATTTACTTTCTCGTTTATCGCTTGTTTTTCAAAGTATGTAACGATTTTATTAGCTGCACTATTTCCTACTATGTCAGCTAATTCTGTTTCAGCTAATTCTTTTATTCTAGAAACAGATTTATACTTTTTCAAAAGTTTTTCAGAAGTCTTAATTCCTATACCTTCTATATTAGTTAACTCCGTACCTAGAGCGTTTTTGCTTCTTTGATTTCTATGGAACGTAATGGCAAATCTGTGTGCTTCGTTTCGGGCTTGCTGTATCAAAACAAGTGATTCCGATTTCTTATTAATGTATAATGGAATCGGATCGTCTGGGAAAAATATTTCTTCTAATTTTTTGGCAATTCCAATTACGGTTACTTTATCTAGTATCTCAAGCTCTTTTAATATTTTAACGGTACTACTCAACTGACCCTTACCACCATCTATGATAATAAGATCTGGAAGTGACTCTCCTTCGGCTACAAGCCGCCTATACCTTCGACCAACGACTTCTTCCATAGATGCAAAATCGTCAGGACCTATCACTGTTTTAATATTAAATTTTCGATAGTCTCTTTTAGAGGGTTTAGCATTTTTAAATACTACGCAACTCGCCACAGGATTTGTTCCTTGTATATTGCTATTGTCAAAGCATTCAATATGGAAGGGAATCTTGTCCATCTGAAGATCGCTTTGTAGAGTCTTAAGAATACGCTCTGCTGGAGTTTGCCTTTTTATTTTATTAAGTGCTTCTCTCTTTTTTTGAAATAAGAAGTACTTTACATTTTTTTCTGAGAGCTCTATTACGTGTCTTTTATCTCCACGTTTTGGTATAGTGATGAGCACTTCAGGATCTACGAAATCTATTTCGATAGGTACTGCTATCTCAGGTGCTATGCTATTAAATTTTTCTCTTATAGCAGGTATAGCAAATTCAAGAATTTCTCTATCTTCTTCGTCAAGTTTTTTTTCTATTTCTACCGTATCAGAATTGATAATAGCGCCATTAATTATTTTTAGATAATTAATATATGCATGCTTTTCATCGCTCGCAATAGAGAATGCATCTAAGTCCTTGATAGATGTATGTACTACTGTAGATTTGGACTGATAATTAACGAAAACTTGAAACTTGTCTTTTAACAGTTGAGCCTCTTCAAATTTCATCAATTCTGCGTAATGTTCCATCTCTGATTTTAGATAGTCTTTTACAGGTTTGAAATTTCCTCTAAGGATATTTTTTACTTGTTCTATTTTTTGATTATATTCTTTTTCAGATTCTAGATTTTCACAGGGACCTTTACAGTTTTTGATATGGTACTCTAAACATACTTTATACTTACCCGCATCGATGGCGTTCTCATTTAAGTTAAGGGTGCAAGTTCTTAACTGAAATAATTTTTTAATTAGATCTAATATGATATTAGTGTTGTATTTAGAAGTATATGGCCCAAAGTAAATAGAACCATCTTTTATTACTTGTCTAGTTGCAAAGACACGCGGAAACCTTTCTTTTTTAATACAGATATACGAGTATGTTTTACCATCCTTGAGCATGACATTGTATCTAGGTTGATACTTTTTTATCATGGTAGCCTCTAAGAGGAGTGCGTCGGTTTCTGTTTGTACTATGGTATAATCTATATGATCTGCATTCTTGACCATTGTACGCGTCTTATGCGCCTGATGCTTCTTGTTGCCAAAGTAAGAGGACAGACGATTCTTGAGATTCTTTGCTTTACCGACATAGAGGATCGTCTCTTCTTTGTCATAGAAGCGATATACACCAGGATCTTTAGGGATAGAATCTGATAATTTCTTGTAATCCTCTGTAGTCATTTAACCTTCTTTCTCTTTCAAGCTTTCTGCTATTCCTTTCAATATATAATTGCCAGAAGCTGGATTAGTAGCTAGTGGTATATTATGCACATCACATAATCTCATAAGCATCTGTACATCCGGTTCATGTGGATGCTTATCGAGAGGATCTCTGAAGAATATTACGATATCAACATTTCCAGTTGCTAGTAATGCTGCTATCTGAGCATCTCCTCCTCTGGGTCCTGATAGTAGTTTCTCTACATTAAACCCTTCTTTTTCGATATGCGACCCTGTCGTTCCTGTAGCGAATATCTTTGTTTTGCTAAGGAATGTTTTATTACGCATTACGAAAGAGACCATTTCTGGCTTCTTACCATCATGTGCTATGAGTGCGATGTTTATCATATGTATTATTAATTTTGGTAATGCGAAGATAAGCTACTTTTATAAATCTAAAGCCAACAATCAATAATGAATCGATCTATAGTAATTGGTGATATTCACGGAGCCTATAGAGCTCTTTTATTGTTCATCAAAAAGCCAAATGTAACATTAGCTGATACACTATTATTTCTCGGAGACTTTGTAGATGGTTGAAGTCAATCCTATAAAGTGATTGAGTATCTCATCGAACTGTAAAAATCACACAATTCCATATTTATTAAAGGTAATCATGACCTCTATTGCGAGTATTGGCTAATGACTGAAGAGGATAATTCTAACTGGGAACAGCATGGTGGATTGCGAACAATAGTTAGTTATAAGGATAAAACTCAAGCTGACAAAGACATACATTTTATCTTTTTTCAAAAGATGGGGTACTATCACATAGATTATAAAGAACGTCTTTTTGTACTTGTAGGATTTACTTTTCAGCTTGGTCCAGTAGGAGAAAATTTTATTTCTATATTGATCATCTGGGATCGTCCGCTTTTGGAGACTGACATAGCAATGGACAAAAGCCTGAGACCAACATCTATACGCTATCTCAGATGGCTTCGCCTCCATGAGGAGATATACATAGGTCATTCACCTACTCAGAGATAAGGTACAGGTATTCCATTATGTGGGGCTAATCTGTGAAACTTGGACACTGGAACGGTATTCAAAGGAAAGTTGACCGCTATGAATGTCGACTCTAAGGAATATTGGCAAAGTGGGTCTGTATATCTTTTATATCCCACGGAAAAAGGGAGAAATAATGTATAAAAATCATAACATCAAGTATATCTATCTGAAGATGAAACATTGACAGCTGTGGGTTGCTTTATTGTCTAATAAGATTAATTTCTCCATATTGTAAAAAATTAATCCAAAAAGTATGAAACTGCATCAACTTACCCTGCTCTGGGCGATATTACTTATATCACTGTCTTTATCTGCACAATCCAAAAAAAAACTTACTCCAGATAACTATAAATCATGGAATCGAATTAAGGATGTGAAGATCGCAACCAATGGTAGTAATGTGCTATATACGCTCTCTGGTGAAAGAACGAACAAGGAGCTACATATATATAATACACGTTCGAAGGATACCTATGTTTTCCCAAGGGCAGATCAGCCTAGCATAGATTATAGTGGGCATATATTCATGTGGAAATCAGTTGCTGATGTAGATACTATCAGAGAGCAGAAACGACGCAAAGTAAAGAAAGAAGAATTGCCGGGTGATAGTTTGTTCATTTTTGATGTTGTGACAAATAATACTTCGGTAATAAACACTCTTAAGTCATATAAGACACCAGATGAGTATGGAGGTTTTGTGGCGTATCAATTAGAACCAGGTGGCCACCCTTCGGATTCTCTTCTTCTAAGCAAGTTTAAAAAAAAGGAATCGAAAGAAGATGGAAGTCGAATGATACTTCGACACCTTAGTTCTGAGAAAGAAGACACATTTTATTTTGTGAAAGACTACGAATTTGCCGAAGAAGGAAAGAGGCTAGTATATCATACGAGTGGGGATGATTCCTTGCGAATGGGCGGTATTCATGTGGTTGACTTGATGTCAGGAAACGATTTCGAAATATTACAAACTAAGGGTGAAGTTTATCATTTAACTTTGGACATGAAAGGTGAGCAATTGGCATTCATAGTAGATAGTGATACGACCGAAGTAAGACATAGACCTTACGAGTTATATAGATGGTCGATGACTAATGGGACTGCTCAAAAGATTGCAGATAACTACAGTGGTTTTTTACCTCAAGGCTGGGAGATAAGTAATTTTGATACTCCTTATTTTTCAGAAAATGGATCTAAATTATTTTTTGGGATTGCACCGCCGGTATTGTTGAAAGATAGCTTGATATTAGATGATGAAATTGTTAATGTCGAAGTATGGTCTCATACTGATGGAATTCTACATACTCAGCAAAAAATTAGGGAGAAAAGAGATAGAGAAAAAACTTATTTGTGTTATTATGACTTTTCAAATAAAAGATTCGTTCAACTTGCAACGGCTGAAATAAAAGACGTAAGTACTAGAGATAATGCTAAGTATGCGATTGGAGTTGATGATACGAAGTATCAAAAAACTATAAGTTGGCTAGGCTACTCATACAAGGACATATACAGAATTGATATGACAACTGGCGAATCAAAGCGTATCATATCTCGATCTCCAAGAAATCCTAGAATGTCTCCATCTGGAAATTATTTATACTGGTTTAATAGAGAAGATGGTCGACATTATAGCTATGACTTAGAAAATGAAGATAGTTTTTCTCTCACAGATATTGAGTTAGGAATCTTTTATGATGAGGAGAATGACAGACCAATGGATCCAAGGTCATATGGATATGGTGGATGGACAGCTGACGAAGAAGAGTTAGTAATCTATGATAGATATGATATTTGGTTAGCACGCCCCAATGAAAGTAAAAAAATTAGAAAAATAACAAATGGTCGAAAAGATCAAATAGAATATAGAATAGTTATTCTTGACAAAGAGCGTGATTATCTTTCAGCCGAACAGTGGCTAGTCAGGTGGATCAACCATAAGACAAAGGATGAGGGATATGCTCACTTAAATGTAGATTCTGGAGAGCTTACACAATTGTTTTTAGGACCATACAGAATCGATAGATCGCCCTTGAAGGCAAAAAGCAGTAACGATATTATTTGGACTAAAGAAAACTATGATATTTTCCCAGATTTGATTCATAGTGATACACTATTACAAAGACAAAATATAATATCAAATGCTAATCCTCAACAATCTGAATATAGTTGGGGGTCTATCCATATGCATGAGTGGAAAGATGATGAAAATATGTTGCGAAAAGGACTATTGGTATTACCTGATGGATTTGATCCAAAGAAAAAGTATCCTTTGTTGGTGAATTTTTATGAACGTAATTCTCAAAATTTACATCGGCACAGAGCTCCTTATGCACATAGGTCTACTATCAATTATGCGTACTATTCGAGCAAAGGCTATATACTGTTTAATCCCGACGTCTATTATAAAAATGGATATCCAGGCAAAAGTTGTGAGGTGGCCGTTCTTTCCGGAGTAAAGTCACTTATTGATAAAGAATTCGTAGACAAAGATCGAATAGGTGTGCAGGGCCATAGCTGGGGTGGATATCAAGTAGCTCACTTACTTACAAAGACGGATATGTTTAAATGTGCAGAATCTGGAGCGCCTGTAGTAAATATGATTTCTGCATACGGTGGCATTCGTTGGGGTAGTGGTATGAGTCGTCAATTTCAATATGAAAAAACACAAAGTAGACTCGGTGCTACACTATGGGAAAACCCTGAATTATATATCGAAAACTCACCAGTATTTAATCTAGATAAAGTGAATACTCCCGTATTGATATTACACAACGATGAAGATGGAGCGGTTCCTTGGTATCAAGGAATAGAATATTTCGTAGGTCTTCGAAGATTAGGTAAACCTGCTTGGATGCTCAACTATAATGGAGAACCACACTGGCCGGTTAAATGGCAAAATAGATTAGATTTCAATATTCGAATGGAACAGTTTTTTGATCACTATCTAATGGATGCTCCTATGCCAAGATGGATGAAGCGCGGAGTGCCGGCGCTGGAAAAAGGAATATTACAAGGAATGGAATTGGATACAAATTAATAATTAATTTTCTCAATCCTCACCAAATCTATCTTTAGGAAAACTAATTTCTGTTTTTCCATGTGGAGTGGGATCTTCATTTTCGTTGAGGTTGACAAATATTATATTCTCAATAGTAAGTATCCGTGTACGATTTATTTTATCTCTTACTTCACATTTGAGAGTAAGAGAGGTGCGACCAAATTTAGTAGCTATGATTCCAATTTCAACAATATCTCCTTGCTTGGGTGCACTGATAAAATCTATCTCTGAAATGTATTTAGTGACGATCTTACGATTGTCTAATTGTATCATAGCATAGAGCGCTGCTTCTTCGTCTATCCATTGTAGCAGACGTCCACCGAACAAAGTATTGTTGGGATTTAGGTCCTCAGGTTTTACCCATTTACGTGTGTGAAATCTCATAGTTTTTTTCTTTTTTGTAGGAGTTATTGCTAACAGTACTGCCCATAATAATATATCATAATTATGTAACAGATCACAAACTGTTTGGTTTTATTTTTTTGAAGGGTTTACGTTACATGTTTTGGTTTCATAGCTTTTGACCAACTAATATATCCCCAAACACAAATTATTAGGTACACGGTAAATAATCCTGCAATTATATATAGGCTTTTGTAAATGTATAGTGGTATGGCGACCAAATCTACTATGATCCATAGCCACCAATTTTGCAAATATTTTTTTGCTAATAAATATTGTGCAACGAGACTTCCACTTGTAGTGAATGAATCAAGAAAAGGTAAGTCAGCGTCTGTATACGTTGACATCATGTAGCCAAGCAAACCGCATCCAATTATTGTAGTGATGAATGAATATAACATTCCATTTCTTGACAATAGTTTTGTGGGAGTGACTGATTCTTTATCTTTCTTTTGCGACCAAAGTATCCATCCGTAGATATTTAGTACGATGTATATAACATGGAGTCCTAAATCTGAGTATAGCTTTTCGAAAAGAAATATATAAGCTAGAATAGATACGCTTACAATGGCAAACGGCCAAGCGATTACTTTCTCCTTAGCTTGAAGAGCAACTGAGATTATACCTGTAATGGTGGCTATGATTTCTAGTTCGGTCAAAATGTAGTTGTTAGAGAGTCTAAAATAGTCACTAGTTTTGGTATTGCTTGATTAGTTTCATCTATAACTTGCTCGTGACTGGGCTCGAATATATTATAGTCAATAGGATAATAATTGCATACAGGCAGAGAATAGAGTAGTGGTTTTACATTAATAGAATTTAAATATGTTGATTCAGGCAACATAGACATTCCCACTAGGTCAGCTCCAAATTGAAGTAGCATTTTGTACTCTGCTACAGTACCTAGAGCTGGTCCTTTCTGATATGCATAGATTAGTCCTTCAGTTTCTTTGTGAGAAATACATTTGGTGGAGGATGACAATCCAGAGATGTTTTCTAATGTGATTGTACTAGATATGCTTTGCCAGACTCCAACTTTAGCTTTTGATGAGAGTGCTCCACTTGCAGAGGTAATTATCCAATTTGTTATTTGATATTTTTCAGAGACATACTTCAACGGAGCAACACTTTGTTCGTAGCTATATCCTTCATATAAATGCAACTTCCCTGAAAGTATTATTAGTGGAGTATCATTTATTTTTGCTTCGTAAATTATGTGATCATGACCTTCTAATGTTGTAATTTCGAAATCAATAAAACTGTCATAGGTAATGGATTTGTCTAAAGTAACAAAATCTATAAGACTATTCATTCCAGAGCCCAATACAATAGCTATCATAGAATATTATTTGACAACCAATTTATCCAATACATCTTCGCGGATATTTGTCCAAAAATATGAGATATAGAAGTAACTGTTATAATTAGAATAACTAATAATTTCATATTACAGGAGAGTTTTTATTTCAAGCGTATTTATAATATAAGGACAAGATATAACTAATAATCAAAATGTTGCTGATTGGGAACATACAGTCAATTATGAGAATGGAGCAATGATATCAAGAGTGTTAGTGATAACATATATTTATAGAATGGAGCAAATCATGAAGTAAAGGAAACTGTCAATAGGGGGGTAGAGCAATGATACCAAGAAGGTTAACGATGCGGCTAATTGATTCTTTACTGAGAAGTTATAGTGCATTCAATCCGTATTTCGGCCTATATCTATTACATTTGTTTATACTTATTTAATCAAATATTCACTTTTTTATTAATACTATAATGAAGACCACATCCCTTACTCCCGCACATATTGATCTTGGCGCCAAAATGTCAGAATTTGCAGGCTATAACATGCCGATAAGTTATTCTGGGATCAAAGAAGAACATATGGCGGTACGTGAGCATTGTGGGATATTTGATGTGTCGCACATGGGTGAATTTTTAATAAAAGGAAAAGAGGCGCTAGAACTAGTGCAGAAGGTAACGAGTAATGACGCTAGTAAGCTAGAGATCGGACAAGCCCAGTATAGCTGCATGCCCAATCTTGTAGGTGGTATAGTAGATGATCTGCTCGTATATAGGCTAGATGAAGATAAATGTGCAGATGGAGAGAAGGCCTTTATGCTAGTAGTGAATGCATCTAATATAGAGAAGGACTGGAATTGGATAGAGCAGAACAATAGCTTCGATTGTAAGATGACGAATATCTCTGATAGTGCAGGATTGCTTGCTATACAAGGCCCTAAGGCAACTGAATTACTACAAAATCTTACGAAATCTAATCTCGGCGAAATAGAGTATTATCACTTCACTAAAGGGTCTGTAGCAGGAATAGAGAATGTAATAATATCAGCTACTGGATATACTGGTAGTGGAGGATTTGAACTTTACGTAGACAATCAGTACCTCAAGACACTTTGGGATGCTATATTAGCGATAGGAGAGCCTTATGGACTACAACCAGCGGGTTTAGGTGCTAGAGATACGCTCAGACTAGAGAAAGGCTTCTGTCTATACGGTAATGATATCAATGACGAAACCTCACCAATAGAAGCAGGACTGGGCTGGATTACTAAGCTTAAGCAAGATTTTGATTTCAACAGTAAGCAACTGTTGATCCAGCAAAAGGAGGCTGGTGTAGAGAAGAGACTTGTTGCTTTCAAAGTATCAGACAGAAGAGTACCTAGACAAGGATATAAGATTTTCTCTGAGGATGGAGAGACAGAAATTGGAGAAGTGACATCTGGAACACAGTCTCCATGCCTAGATTATCCAATAGGAATGGGATATGTCAAATTAGGCCACCATAAGAGTGGGAGTACAATTCACTTCCAGGCAGGTAAGAAGCTGATGAAAGCAGAAATTGTTAAACTTCCTTTTGTATAGGCTTTAGTTACTATCTACTTTATGTTTGTATTTATAAGTCTAAGAAAATTGAATGTGCTATTGAACAAATCGCACTTGATTTCTATTAACTTGCTATAATGTAAGTACTAACGCGTTCTATAATATTCATGCAACTCGACGAAGGAAAAGAAAAATTTATACTTGCCTGGGGCAAATTAGCTTTAGAGTGGGGAGTAAATAAGACGATGGGTCAAGTCCATGCTCTCTTGCTTGTTGCGCATAGTCCATTGAGCTGTGATGATATCATGAAACACCTTAAAATATCGAGAGGAAACGCCAATACAACAATAAGGGCTCTACAGGATTGGGGTATTGTTTACAAGCACAATATAGTCGGTGATCGTAAGGATTATTTTATAGGAGAAAAGGATGTTTGGCAAGTATTCACACATATTTTACTCAAGCGAAAGCAGAAGGAGTTAGATCCGATGATCAAAATGCTTCAAAACGTATCTACCGTAGAAGGCAAATGCGAAGCCTCGGATGAATTTTGTAAAATGATCAGAGACCTCAAACACTTCTCGACTAAAGCAGATTCGATGCTCGAGACTATCCTTAGATCGAAAGGCAATATGCTGCTCGGAGGATTTATGAGGATGGGGAAATAACAGTTTGAAGAATATCTACAGTTTTTCTAGTGTATTGTTAAAAATTATTTTTGGTAAGTGTAAAGTTGCAAAATGTAGAACTCTAGGAGTTCCTGTGTATTACTTAACGACTTTGTACCAAAATCTTTTAAAAATCATAATAATAATGTAATTGTCAATGAAGTTATTTAAGACATTGTGTCAAAAATGACTTGAAAATTAATTAACAATACGTTTTTAAACGACTCCAATACTCAGATTATCGTTACCTTTCCATCACATGTTAGATACTCAAGATATACTTAACGGATTCTTCAATACACTACAATCATCAGTGGATAAGGTGTACGATGGAGACACACTGTCTGAGTATCTCAAGGAGATGTCTGTAGAGACGCCTACATTAGTTTATCAGATTGCGAGTGTAGGGGCACAGTATGACATTGTAGTCACTAATAAGAAAGACCTTCAACCCATAGATGCTGATAAGTTTATCATTCTGTATTATTGGATGGAAGAGGCTAAGAATTTCATGATACTTTGGAGAGATATTTTATTGGAGGGCACTAAGGCATTTTATTATCAGCTAGATGGCTCAGTAGAGCATATAACTGTCAAGAAAATGTTGGATCAGTCAAAATCTGTACTCCAAGAAAGCATACATTCTTTACAAAAAGTGTATCCTACTATGATAGCTAATCTAGGTAGTGATCCAAAGAAAGTCAAACGTCAAGTACTAAACTGGGAAAAACAAATTAACCCTTGGACGGAGTATAGTATACAGTTTAAGGCTATAGCTGAACAATGCCGAAGTATATCCAAATTAGGCAATCAATTAGATAGAAGTAATGGGTCGTACAAAACGATAAAACGTATTCTTAAGAGCTATGTTGACAAGCGTATGTCTAATATGAAGGAGATATCATATTCTGCTATAGAGGCTCTTAATACGATCAAGGACATTAGTAATGATGAAGGCAAACCTAATATCATACTGAAATTACAGAAGATAGAGAGTGTCCACAAGAGACTTAACGAGCTATTCGTAGATGTACATCATCTGGAGCAGATTGAGAAAATCTTAGAAGATATGGCAGATACCTTAGAGGTAGCAATAGATGGTGACAACGGTAAACTCAATGTCAAGAAACTCTCTCTTAAGAAATCTACCCAGCAATGGCTAGAATCAGAGATTTATCTATCATTCTACGAAGTAGAAGAAGTAGAAAATCAGCTTAAAAATAAGTTGAAAATGATATTGGTTAATATCCAAAATTATCTTACTCTACTCAAGAATGATTCTGCTGAGAATAAAGGAACACCATTTAGACAAGCTATTGAAAAGTTTGAAAATGAATATCACAATATAGCAACGAAGCACAGAAAACTCATAGACTCAGCCTCAGATAAACTTGAATACCAATTTAATATATCTCAGCTATTTAACAATGAGCGACTTTTCTTACCACTATCTGTACAATCTTCATTAGGTAATATAGATCTCGATCAAACTAAGCTAAGACACAAGGTTACTAAATGGCTTAAAAAATCATTTTCGTTCTATACCAATTTGCGCAAAAAAGCTGAGAAAGAAAGAACCCTTAGTCCTTCTGAGAAGTTAGTGAGATATGTGGATAGTCGCCAATTTGCTAAGGATAATAGACAGTATATTAATATATTTTTGGTTAAGGGTTATATAGGTGAATCATTTGTCATAGGCAGGCAAGAAGAGCTCGATCATTTTAAAAGCGTCTATGATAATTGGCGTCAAGGATATCGAGGATCTCTACTTATTACGGGACAGAGATTTTCGGGCAAATCATTATTTGCAGAGTATGCGAATATCAAAGTCTTAAATGGAAAGACGATACAACTCAAACCTAATATGGAGTATGAGATCAACGGACGAACATTTACTTCGACATATAACCTCAAAGAAACATTGGGGAATATAACAAAGCATCACCATGATACTAAGCCCGCTATATTTATAGATGATATTGAACTTTGGTATGATAAGGAAGTGACACTATCAAGTAATATTAGAGAACTTACTAGGATCATTGACAAATACTCTAGCAAGATATTTTTTGTCGTGACTATGAGTAACTGGTTGCAGCATAAGATGAATAGTGTATATGGAATTAATAGTGTTTTCCAGGCAGATATCAATCTCGATCGGATGTCGCTAGAAGAAATCAGACAGATAATTAGTATCCGTCAAGGAGCAACATATAAAGAACTACTCAATCCAGAAGAGCGGAAAATTACAGAAGACGAATTCAATAAAATTACTAGAAGGTTACATCATAATGTAGACGGAAATGTAGGTGATGCTCTGTCGAAGTGGGCCGCCGATACGAAATACCATGATGTCAATTCTGTGATAATGACAAATGTTTTATTTCAGAGTATTCCAGATATTGACCATAAGGATACACTCTTATTGTTAGAGACAATTATAACGGCAAGAAAGACAAATGAATTTTATTTACATAAATTTTTCGGAGAGGCCTTTAAAGAAAAATATAGTACATTATTGCAGAGAATGATTAACGTAGGATTAGTAACGCGTAATGTGGATAATCTAATTCAAATCAATTCGAAGGTAGTCAACGAAGTGGGCCAATTATTAGAAAGAAAAAATTACCTAACATTTAATCACAGATGATAGGATTAACACCATACACAACACTTTCGCAGTTTTTGATTTATGCAATCATTGTAGTGCTCGTCAATCAAGGAGTTCGTATCTTAAGGGGCCTGACTTGGAGTACAATACTCTCTGAGACCAATGCAATAATTATCAATAAGGTCTTTGAAAATTTCTTATTGATATATGACCCTTTAGTTCTACTTTTATTACTGTCAGCTTTAATAGGTGTAAAGCCTAGTATGATATTGCCGATAGTTGTGATATTGTTAATTATTAGTCATAAACATTGGTGCAATTATATCAGCCGATCCGTAGTTATGATCAACAAAAGGATCAAGCAAGGCGTACATATTCATAGTGGAGAGGTAAATGGAAAAGTGATCAAATTTGGAAAGCTAGGAATAGAAGTTCAAACACAAAAGGGGATTCATATATTGTCCTATCAGTCGCTATTGGATGAGGGATATACCATAAGTGGAGGAAATGAAATAAGTCGCCTTTATACTATAATTTTCGTCAATGAAATAAAGGGTAATACAGATCCAGAAACACGATTATTGGATCAATTAGCCAATACACCATATATTGATTGGAGTTCAGTTCCAGAAATAGGGGTATCAGGAATACATAAAGATAAAATTACATTAAGAGTAGTATTAAGAGATAAATCACATTTAGATGATATCGTATCTTTACTGCGCGAATGGCAATACAGCGATATAGCGGTTAACCATTAAATTAAATAAATAGATCATGGAAATTTTTTCAACATATAATGCAATAATAGCAGCATCGTCTATTTTGATTCTCTCTTTCTTTTTTGGAGAGATTGCAAAGAAGACTAATGTGCCTTCTGTATTAATGTTAATTGTATTGGGGCTATTGATTCAATTTGGAGTTAAAGAGTCCAATATACTTGGCGAAGGCAAAAATTTGGAGCAGTTATTACTGCCAGTACTCAAGCTATTAGGGACAGTGGGAGTAATCATGATCGTTTTGGAGGCGGCATTAGAACTCAAGTTGGAGAAAGATAAGTATTGGTCAATTGCCAAGGCTCTTGCCATTGCATTGGTATGTCTATTGTCGTCTACATATGTAGCGGCCCTTATTCTACACTACACTGTAGGTGGAATGACTATGCAACTTGCGATGCTTTATGCTACGCCATTGTCTATCTTATCTAGTGCTATTATTATACCTAGTGTAAATAGTTTAGAATTTACAAAAAAAGAGTTTCACATATATGAGAGTACATTCTCAGATATCTTAGGAATTATGCTTTTCTACTACCTCTTAGGAGATATGGAACCAGATCATGCAGGTGGATTATTACAGTTTAGTGCTACAACTATTCTTACTTTAGTATTGGCTTTTGTGGCGAGTTATTTAATAATTTTTATTTTTCAACATATTAAAAGTCATACTAAGTTGTTCTTACTTATTGCAGTATTATTACTGCTTTATGCTATTGCCAAGAAATTTCATTTATCGTCACTCATTATCATTCTTGTGTTTGGATTGGTGATCGCCAATATGGGTTTGTTCTTCAGAGGAAAGTTGGGTAAATATTTGGTTGTAGAGAAGGCCAATCAGATTTATGAAGGTCTTCATGTTATTACATTAGAAACAGCGTTTGTGGTCCGTACTTTCTTTTTTGTGATATTTGGTATAACGATTACACTATCCTCCATGCTTAGTTTTAATGTAGCGTTGATTAGTTTGGCCATTATTGCTTCTATTTATGTTATTAGATGGGTAATATTGACGATATTTTTTGGAAAAGACACCATGCCTCAGGTATTTATTGGACCTCGTGGATTGATAACTATTCTATTGTTTTATTCTATACCCGACGATATGTTAGTGCCTGGATTTGATAAAGGAATATTATTATTTGTGATCATAGTGACTAGTCTCATTATGACATGGGCTCTCATAAGTGACAATAAAGTGAGGAGTAAAATTATGCGCCAAGCCACTTCTAATCCTATAGAGACGGCTAAGTGGAAGGCACCATCAGTAACACCTGTAGTCAAAGAAAAAAAGGATGGAGAGGAAGAATAGATTAATAATGCAAATCACATTATTGTTGATCCCGATGTTAGTGGTAGCTCAATATGACCACATCTCAGTTTTTAGTCATCTTAACGGTGATGATTTATACGAAGAGATTGTAGATACTTATAAACCTGACGTAGTACTTACTTACGGAATGGCAAGAGATACAATGTTTTCTAAGATAGATGGTGTCAATGATTCGCTTGAGTGCATCTATACAGGCATGAAGAGATACCTGATACCAGGAGAAGACCCTACACAGGCCGTTTATCTAGATGGAGCACCAAATGGGATTAATACAGAGCATAGCTATCCACAAAGTAAAGGAGCTTCAGATGGAAATGCACGCAGTGATATGCATCACCTTTATCCTTCTAGATCGCAAACTAATAATGATCGTGGATCTAAGGTGTTTGACGAATCTAATGATTTTCAGACATTAATTTGGTATCGCAAGACGACGGAACAAGGGAGTACTCCCGGAGCCAACATTGATGAATGGAGTGAACTCGGCAACGACCTATTCGAACCTAGAGAATCTGTAAAAGGTGATATTGCTAGATCTATAATGTACTTCTATACAATGTATCGAGATCAGGCCAATGCTGCAGATCCTGATTTTTTTGGATTACAGCAAGAGATACTCTGTGACTGGCACTATGCCGATCCGGTGGATCAAGTAGAATGGGAGCGTAGCCATAAAATTGCACAATGGCAAGAAGGTAAGGCCAATCCATTCGTATTAGACTGTAGTCTCGCTGCGAGGGTATACTGCAATCAAGTGTCAGCAGAGTGTATGTTAGTCGATGTAGATGATGCAATTACTGACCTTGTACATGTGTACCCTAATCCAGTGCAAGAATTTTTGTATATCGATGGAGTCTCAGATTCTAAGATTAGTATTTCTAGCGTCAATGGAAAAGTTTCTTTATATATGATTAGAAATGGAAAAGTCGATATTTCATCTTTAGTTAAGGGAATCTACTTTCTGAGCCTGGAGCTCAATGGTAATGACTATAGTCTCACTTTTGTCAAGATGTAGGTTGTTTCTTTTGTATCGAACCGTTAGGTAGGCTTTTAGTAGTATCTGATTTATACTTCGTTTCAATGATAGGGTAATATTCTAATTCAGATACGAGTTTGATATTTACTTGTTGTTTATTTCTATTAATCTCTAATAATCTCTATTCATTTGATGACACTTCAAAAAACACTAATTTAGAGAGTAATCTTTTGCCTAGCATTGGATTATAATGGCTATTTAGTTAAACAAAACACTTCAAAGCCCAATACTTTCATTATATACTGAAAGTTTAATTGATTCTGTTTTATTGTAATTGTCTGTTAATCAGAGAAATAGATATTATTAGGAAGTTGTTAACATATAAATTACCTTTTCTGTATAACTATAATTAGGTTTTTGTTCAATGTTAACATATATTTGTGGAGGAAATTAAGAAATGATTTAATTTTTTAAATCTAGCAGCCAATTTTAAAATAAATCTAAACTAAGATGTCTACTATTGAATTCACAAAGAAGTTTACGGATCTCAAAAGTCCATTAAATGCTTTTGCATATAACTTAACAAAGAATAAGGAAGATGCAAAGGATTTATATCAAGAGACAGCTTTTAGAGCCATCTCTAATAAGGAGAAGTTTAGACCAGGGACTAATTTCAAAGCCTGGTCTTTTACGATCATGAAGAACATATTCATCAACAATTATCGTAAGATGAAGAAAAAGAATACCATTATTGATACTACGGACAATATGTATTTTATTAACAGTGGTGCGACTATGATAGAAAATGATGCGGGGAGAAATATTCTTATGGATGAATTAAATTTAATGATTGAGTCGTTAGATGATAGTATTAAGGCACCGTTCATGATGCATTATACAGGATTCAAATACCAAGAAATAGCGGATAAGCTTGAATTACCATTGGGTACGGTTAAGAGTAGAATTTTCTTCGCTCGAAAAGCATTGAAGCAGCTAATTAAGGTACAATATGGAACTGAAGATGGTTTGAGGGCTAAATTAACAGAGATAGCATAAAAAATAATATAAGTTGGTTTTAATGAAACGGTTAATTTGTGAAAGCAGATTAACCGTTTTTAGTGGTGTTAGTTATAATTGGGGCTGAGATTTTGCAACAACTTCAAAAGACTCCTTATGATTATCAAAGCGAATTTAAAAATACATAGATAAAATTTGAAATGGAGTTATTCTGTCCAGTTTGTATATCGGTTCAGACCTCTGATATATTTTAACATTAGAGGTTTATTGCTTATATCTTCACTTCCCAACACCAATAATAATGGCCGTTATTATTTTTATTTGGATTTAGTCTAAATAAACTTTGTGTATTTCAAAGTTGTGTTTTACATTTGTGTCATCTAATGAAAAACTAAAAAAATTAATAAAAATGAAAGTAATACTTAACACCATGTTTACTTTATTCGTAATCGGACTTGTAAGTTGTGGAAATGATGATGTCGCAGAGATTACTGTGACAGCACCAGCTGAATATCAGTTTGAAAGAAGTGGAGCAAATACAGTATCATTCAGTGGTCAGACTACTAGAATAATGATGGCGGAAGAGCTAGTAAGCGCTATGTCAGATTTTGACCAATCTGTAGAGTCTCTTAACGAGATGTACGCCAATATGGATGCATTAGGGAATGATGTTGCACCATTTTCGCAGGACGTACTCAATATATCTACTAAGAGCGTTAGATCTAAAGTAGCGGCTTCAAAAGATCTATTTAATACTAATTCAGTAGAAAGTTTGGCAATTAAATCGCAGTTTGAAGATTGGATGCAGGCACAGATTAACGAAGTAGCCACTAATAAAGATATACTAGCTAATCCAGGGGTTGCTGGTCAAATAGCTGATGGAACGAAGACTAGATTCATAAATGCCAATGGTCTAGAATACAACCAAGCCGTAGCAAAAAGCCTCATTGGGGGATTGATGTTAGATCAAATTGTAAATAACTATCTAAGTATTACGGTACTTGATGATAAGGACAATAGGGCGGAAAATGATAACGAAATTACTGAAGAAGCTCAATCTTATACGACTATGGAGCATAAGTGGGATGAAGCATTTGGTTATCTATTTGGTACCGCGGATGCTACTGATTATTTAAGTAATGTCGGTGGTGGAGATTCTTTTCTAAACAAGTATTTAGGAAGGGTAAAAGGAGATGAAGACTTCTCAACTATAGCAGAGGATATATACAATGCATTTAAGTTGGGTAGAGCAGCCATAGTCGCTAAAGATTATAACCTGAGGGATGAACAAGCTGACATTCTTAAAGGTTTATTATCAAATGTAATTGGTATTAGAGCTGTTTACTATTTACAGCAGTCAAAGATTCAACTTGATAGTAATAAAGGAGGAGCTTTTCATGGATTATCTGAAGGCTATGGATTTATTTATAGTTTGAGATTTGTGAGATCTTCTAACAGTACAGATGCATTATTTTCAAGAGATGAAGTTGATGGATTTATTTCTACTTTGATGGGAGATGGTACTAATGGTTTTTGGGATATAACACCTAATACCTTAGATCAGATTAGTGAAGATATAGCGTCCAAATTCGACTTTACTGTAGCGCAAGCGGCTGAATAATATTTTTCAGGAGAAATATCGTACACATAATGAAAAAAATATCACAATTAGGTTTAGCATTATTTTTCGCTACATTATCTACCGTATGGATTGGATGTGGTGATGATATGTCTGACCCCTCTGATGATATTGATCAATTCGACAGATCTGTAATGTTAGAGCATTGGGTTGATGGATTTATCATTCCTGGTTATAAATCTTATCTCGAAGCCATAGATTCTTTGGACGCCAAGGCAAAAAAATTTGTGGCCGATCCAGACATATCTAGACTCAATGACCTTCGCAATATTTTTGGATTTGCTTATAATGCATGGCAGGAGGTTAGTATGTTTGAAATTGGCAGGGCTGAAGAATTAGCTCTGAGAAAGCATACTAATATTTATCCTACAAATAGGGAAGAGATTCTGAGCAATATTATATCAGAAACATATAATTTAACACTTCCTTCTACTTTTGATCAACAGGGTTTTCCAGCTATAGAATTTTTAATTTATGCGGTTTCAGAAACAGATCTTCTAATAGTAGATCTGTTTAATAGTAATGTTGCTTATAAGACATACTTGACTGATTTGGTCACTAAGATAAGAATACTTACAGGAGAAGTATATACAAATTGGACGGCAGGATATAGGGAGATGTTTATAGAAGATGCTGGATCTTCAGCAAGTAGTTCTGTAAATAGAATGGTCAATGACTATTTGTTTTATTACGAACGATTCCTTAGATCAGGAAAAATTGGAATTCCTGCAGGAGTATTCTCAGGTTCACCATTAACTAATAATGTAGAAGCTTTGTATACTTTTACTCCAACACTTAGCAAGTCTCTTTATTTAAATTCGCTTTCGAGTTTTAAAAATTTTTTTGAAGGCAAATCGAAATATAATGGTAATGGACCATCTCTATCCGAATACCTATCTTATATACAAACTCTTACAAGTGGAGCAAATATTAGTAGTGCTATAGAAGCAGCAATAGATAATGCAATTGAAGTGTCGAATGGACTCGATGATGATTTTTATACACAAGTAGAAGAAGACAATGGTAAGATGCTTGCCACATATGATGCGTTGCAAGCAGTTACAATTCTAATGAAGACTGATATGCTATCTGCACTGAATGTTTCAGTTGATTATGTAGATGCAGATGGAGATTAATTTATAATATTTTATGACGATACACTCATATTTAAATAAAACTACAAAGGCCGCATCACTTGCGGTCTTTCGTATTTTATTTGGTCTTTTGATGATAATTAGTTTGATCAGATTTACTTCATTAGGATGGATTGATAAGTTGTATATCTCCCCAGAATTATTCTTTTCTTATTTGGGATTTTCATGGGTGAAACCATTAGGTCAATGGACGTATTTGCTTTTTGCAATTTGTGGATTTTCTGCAATTGGAGTGACAATTGGATATAAGTATCGTATCAGTATTATAATCTTTTTTTTGAGCTTTACTTATATTGAATTGATGGATAAGACTACTTATCTAAATCATTATTACTTCGTATCTGTGATGGCATTTTTGATGATATGGCTACCAATGCATAGATACTATTCTTTTGATGCATATAGAAATGATAATTTAAGGGCGCAATATATACCTAGGTGGACAGTAGATGCAATCAAGTTAGTCCTAGGAATAGTATATTTTTATGCGGGATTAGCGAAGATTAATTATGATTGGTTGATCAATGCATTACCTTTGAAAATATGGTTACCCGGATCATATGATCTTCCACTTATCGGTGGGTTATTGGAACAATCCTGGATGGCGTATGCATTTAGTTGGGGCGGTATGATATATGATTTAACAATACCTTTTTTGTTGCTATGGAAGCCGACTAGAAAAGTGGCTTTCTTCATGGTAATTGTGTTTCATTTATTAACTAGAGTGTTGTTTCCAATCGGGATGTTTCCATTTATTATGATTTTAAGTACCATGATATTTTTTGATTCTCGAGTACATGAGCGGATCTTAGATGTTTGTGCTAAAATAATAGGAAAGTCAAAAAATATATTTGATAACGGCTCAAGTGCAATTTATAGGATAAAAGAGAATCGAAATTTTAGCATTTTTATAGTCAGTATTTTCTTAGTGTTGCAATTGTTAATTCCATTTAGGTGTTTATTATATCCAGACAATTTATATTGGACAGAAGAAGGATATCGATTTAGTTGGAGAGTAATGTTGATGGAAAAAGCTGGAACTGCTTCATTCAAGATAGTAGATGGAGAAACCAAAAAAAGATTTTATGTTGATAATAGAGACTTTCTTACCTCATTTCAAGAAAAACAAATGGCAACTCAGCCAGATATGATTATTGAATATGCCCATTATCTTCGTGATCATTTTACTAATCAAGGCCATCAAAATATTGAAGTTTATGTAGAAAGTTACGTAACGCTTAATGGGGCATTGAGCAAAAGGTATATTGATCCTGAAGTAGATTTGACGAAGGAGAGTGATACTTGGAGACACAAGGAATGGATATTGGATAATTAGGAGTTTTGAATTTGGAAGAATAAGGAGGTATATTAAAAAAAACAAAAATTAAAAACATCAAAAATCTATTAGTTATTCTACTATTTATCTTTCCATTAATCGTCTTCGCACAATTAACAGGAAGAGTGACCAATACTGCAAACGATCCAGTGCTTGATGCAGAAGTGTTTATCTCAGAGACAAACCAACTCATACAAGTAGATACTAATGGAGAGTTTGAGCTGCTTGATTTATTTTCTGGAAAATTTACACTTACTATAATATCCTTTGAATTTGCGACAGTCGTCATGGAAGTTAGCGCTCCTAATGAGATAATTATTGTTATGGAGCCACTAAGTTCTCAATTGTCGGAAGTAGAAATCAGGGCAAGACGAGACGAGTTATTCGCTATGAAGAGACTACAATCCGTAGAGGGCATGACCATTAATTCTGGGAAGAAAAATGAAGTGGTGATCATTGGTCAAGTATCGGCTAATTTAGCATCTAATAATGCAAGGCAGATATATGCTCAAGTAGTTGGCCTTAATATCTATGACAGCAATGATGCAGGTCTCCAACTTAATATCGGGGGCAGAGGATTAGATCCTAATCGTACGTCTAATTTTAACACACGACAAAATGGTTACGATATATCAGCTGACGTATTAGGCTATCCAGAAAGCTACTATACACCACCGGCAGAAGCACTCCAACAAATTCAGGTAATCAGAGGAGCCGCTGCATTGCAGTACGGAACTCAGTTTGGTGGATTAGTCAATTTTGTGATGCATACTCCTAGTAAGAAATCATTGGAGTTGAAGTTGAGAAATTCAGTAGGGTCGTATGGATTAATTAATAATTTCCTGTCACTTGGAGGCACTAACGGCAAGCTGTCATATTATGGATATTTTCAGTACAAGCAAGGAAATGGTTTCCGTAATAATAGCGAATATGCAGCTAGAAATGGCTACGCTACTATCCAGTATAAGTTCAACGATAAAACTCGTATTAAAGTCGATTATACAAAGCTAGATTATCTCGCTAAGCAGGCTGGAGGTTTGACAGATACTCAGTTTGCTGCTGGTCCTGACTATTCTAACCGTGAGCGAAATTGGTTTGATGTTGATTGGAATCTAGTGGCGGCTAGACTAGATCATGAATTCAATAAGAATACGAGAGCGTCGATACAGTTATCATATCTAGATGCTAGCAGAAAATCAGTGGGTTTTCGAGGAGATCCTTCAAAGTTAAATCAAAATCCTATCACTGCACTCGATGAGCAAGATATGGATGGTAGATATATACTACCAAGAGATATCATTAATGGTACATTCAGAAATGTAGCCTTGGAATCAAAATTGATACAAACGCAAGATTTTTTTAGTAAATCTGTGACGACCTTAATAGGCAACAAAATATACTTATCTAATAACACAAGTGATCAAGGTCCTGGAAGCAGAGATGCGGATGCTAACTTTAGGATTTACAGCGAAGACTTTCCTGATTATGCCAATCAATCACAATTTGATTTCCCTAATAGTAATGTTTCTTTATTCGCAGAACAGATATGGAGACTTACGGATAAGTTAGAATTAACACCTGGAATAAGGTGGGAGTATATTCATACTGAGAGCAAAGGAATATACAACTCTGTAGTGTACGATATAGCTGGTAATCCTATAGCTAATAATGGGCTTTCAGACAATAGAGATCTGAGTAGAAAATTTGCCTTACTCGGATTAGGTATTAGTTATCAAATAAATGCAGCATTACAATTATATGGTAATGTCTCGCAGAACTACAGATCGGTAACATTTAGTGATATCAGAGTAGCGAGTCCGTCGTTTAGAGTAGATCCTGATATCCAAGATGAAAGTGGTTTTACATTGGATTTAGGGTTGCGAGGAAGATTGAAGAAAATACTTTCTTACGATTTAGGTGCTTTCACCATATTATACGACGAAAGAATTGGTATTGTATTCGATGATAGGGCTAATAGAGTAAGAAAGAATATTGGTAAGGCACTTATATATGGTGTTGAGGCATTTACAGATTATAATCTGATGTCTATAATAGATAAAGACTCTGATCGATACAGGTTCAATATATTTGTTAATTGCGCAGTAACAGGGTCAGAATACTTAGAAAGCGATGTGCCTAATGTAGAAGGCAAGCAGGTAGAATTTATTCCAGGGTTTAATTTTAAAACAGGCATAAAAGGGGGCTATCGAAATTTACTTCTCAATCTGCAGTATAGTTATCTATCTGAACAATACACAGATGTAGAAAATTCTCAATTGGCACCTTTGGGCGATAGTCGTAATGGTATCATTGGTCCTGTACCGTCTTATAATGTAATGGATTTCTCGGTTTCATATCGATGGAATAAGTGGAAGGTTGAAACAGGAGTTAATAATTTATTGGATGAATCTTACTATACCCGGAGGGCCCTAGGTTATCCTGGCCCAGGTATTATTCCCAGTGACCCTAGGAGTTGGTATTTTACCTTAGGTCTTACATTGTAATCATACTCCTGGAATTAAGGAAATATTCTGGTGGTTAATCAGGATGATCAGTTAGAGACACCATAGCCAACTTCGGTATCAAGTGATGTAATTTATCGTTGATTTAGCGCATTATTACACGATCAATAGGTTATCTTAGACTTATTGTGCCATTTCTTGTCAAAGCCCTTAAAAATATAGTCTCAGACCGAAAAATAAAACTCTGATAATACATTGTTTACAAGATTTAAATCATACTTTTGCACCGAAATTTGAGACGTACAGAAGTATATTTTATATATGATCCGATTAGCAGTTATTTTTTCATTGATGATTTGTGTGACATTTAGCATGTCTGCACAAGACAATCACGTTGGTCATGATCACTCAGGCCACGACCATTCTACTAATGATCGTTCTGATGGTGACCACTCAGGCCATAATCATGGAAATGAGGCACATTCTGAAGGTGACAGAGACCATGGAGGATGTGGACATCACGGTGATTTTGATGTAGCTGAAACCGCAATGCATCACATAAGTGATGCAAATGTTTACAGTATCGGACCATTACAAATTCCATTGCCTATCATGCTTAAGTCTGATGATGGTTGGGAATTAGGTATGTCTTCTAAGTTTAACCCAGACCTTTTAGGTCATGGTGACGGTCATATAGGACATAATAGATACGTGCTTCACGGAGGTATAGTAAAGAGGATAGCCGACGCTTCATTTCCAATGGGCGAATTTGATGTAGAAGGATTCATGCATTCAGAGGAAAAGATTGGAGGAAAGAAAAAAGATGTAACTTATGTTTGTACAGGAGATGCTATGCATAAACTAGAGCAGAAAAGTACATTTGATGGAGGTTTGTTTGGTGGAGGAATGTCTTCATACAAAGATTTCTCACTGACTAAGAATGTAACTTCGATGTTAATAGTATGTCTATTCTTGTTTTGGATATTTAGAAGAGCCGCAAAAGCATATAAAAAGCAAGATGGTGAAGCGCCTAAGGGACTTCAGGGTATGCTCGAGACTTTCGTTATATTTATAAGAGATGAAGTGGCAATACCATTCCTCGGCCATAACTGGGAGAAGTATTTTACCTTCTTGCTAAGTGTGTTCTTCTTTATACTAGGACTCAATCTATTTGGACAGATTCCATTTTTTGGAGGATCTAACGTAACAGGTAATCTTGCCGTGACAATGGTACTAGCCTTACTTACATTCTTGATTACTAACTTTAGTGGTAATGCACATTATTGGAAGCACTTATTGGTAGCTCCAGGTGTTCCTTTTATAGTGAAGTTGATCATAATCCCTGTAGAGCTAATGGGTTTATTCATTAAGCCTCTGACTTTGATGCTTAGACTTTTTGCTAATATTACAGCGGGTCACATTGTAATGATTGTTTTCATAGGGTTCATATTCATATTTGGTAAATCAGGAGAAAGTCTAGTAGGTGCAGGTGGCGCAGCGGTAGGATCTACATTATTGACAATGTTTATGATGGCGATAGAGCTAATCGTTGCTTTAGTGCAGGCATTTGTATTTACAATATTGACCGCTTCATATATAGGTGCTGCAACTGAAGAGGCACATTAATAATAACGTTCATGATGGTCATTATCCATCACGAACAACTGAGAAAGTCAACTATCAAAAACGTTAAAGAATAAACTTGATAGTTTCATTTAAAACAGAAAAAGTAGATCATCATTTGATGATTAAAGAGTAATAATTTTATTAAACACAATCATTTAAAACTACAAAATCATGGTAGGATCAATCGTTGCGATAGGTATGGGATTAGCAGTAATCGGAGCTGGACTAGGAATAGGCTGGATCGGAGCAAAAGCTATGGAATCAATCGCTAGACAACCAGAAGCAGTAGGTGATATTAGATCAAATATGATCTTAATGGCAGCATTCATAGAGGGTGCAGCACTTATCGCTATACTACTATCTTTTCTTGTAGCTGGATAAGCTTACAAAGAGATTGTAAAATCTAGATCTGACGCTGTTTAGCGGTTGGCTGCAGCGTCAGATCATTTTTGGATTGTTTTTTTGAATAATAAATTTTGGGGCAACGACCTCATTTTAATAATAAGAATAATAGTACACTATGTTATTTGTATTACTAGATTTTAGCCCAATTAAGCCAGATTTTGGATTGTTCTTTTGGACAGTATTGATCTTCCTTATTTTCTGGTTTCTGATGGGAAAAATGGCTTTTGGCCCTATCAAAGATGCTCTTAAGAAGAGAGAAAATGATATCCAAGACGCTTTAGATGAGTCAAAGAAAGCTAGAGAAGAAATGGCTAATATGAAGTCTGAGAATGCCAAGATGCAAGCTCAAGCTAATGATGATAGAGCCAAGATTCTACAAGAAGCTAAGGACATGAAAAATAGCATCATCAACGAAGCTAAAGACAAAGCCAAAGAGGAAGCTAATAAAATAGTAGCTAACGCTAAAATAGAAATCGACAACCAAAGAAAAGCAGCCGTAAATGATATCAAAAATCAAGCAGGTGTTATGGCTATCGAAATCGCTGAATCATTAATTAAGAAGAATCTTAAAGGTGATGCAGAACAAGAAGATCTAGTAAATACGCTAGTAGATAAGTTTAATCTTAATTAATAAAGGTGTATGTCAGTAAGCAGAATAGCATCTAGATACGCTAAGTCACTAATTGATTTTGCTCAAGAGAATAATAATCTTGAGGAAGTGAAGAATGATATGGCTGTGCTAGATAAAGCGCTAGAGAGCAGAGACCTAGTCATGCTTCTCAAGAGTCCTATTGTAAACGAGCTTAAGAAGAAAGAAATCTTCAAAGTAGTATTCGCAGGTAAACTGTCTGTGACTACTTTAGGATTTTTAAATATCATTCTAAATAAAGGTAGAGAAAAATATATCCCTGCTATCAGCAATGAATTTGAAGTTCAGTATAAATTAATGAAAGGGATATCAGATGTAACACTTACAACTGCATCTCCAATCAGCGAAGCCAATTTAGCATCTATTAAAGATAAGTTGCTCTCTAGTAATGAGACAGCACAGCAGGTTGATATAGAGACAGTTGTAGATCCATCTATTTTAGGAGGATTTATTATTGAGATAGGTGATAAACTATATAATGATAGTATTACTTATAAACTTTCTCAGATGAAGAAACAGTTTAAAGGTACTCAGCACGAGGGTGCAATTTAATAGAACAGTATTTTAGAAATTTATAAACAAACAAATTATGGTTGACGTTAAGCCAGACGAAATTTCAGCAATATTAAAGCAACAGCTTTCTGGATTTAAAACAGAAGCAGAACTCGAGGAAGTGGGAACTGTATTACAAGTAGGTGATGGTATCGCGAGAGTATATGGTCTTTTAAAAGCACAAGCAGGTGAACTTGTAGAATTTGAAACAGGAACACAAGCGATTGTTCTTAACCTTGAGGAAGATAACGTAGGAGTTGTACTTTTAGGTGATGCTTCAGGCATTAGTGAAGGTTCAAATGTTCGTAGGACTAATCGTATTGCATCTATTGAGGTTGGAGAAGGTATGTGTGGAAGAGTAGTTAATGCTCTTGGATTTCCTATCGATGGTAAAGGTCCAATACAAGGTGTTACTTATGAAATGCCTATTGAGCGAAAAGCGCCAGGTGTTATCTATAGACAACCAGTAACTGAGCCGTTGCAAACGGGTATCAAAGCGATTGATTCGATGATTCCTATTGGTAGAGGACAAAGAGAATTGATCATTGGTGATCGTCAGACAGGTAAGACTGCTATTGCGATCGATACGATTATTAATCAAAAAGAATTTTACGATAGAGGTGAACCTGTATATTGCATTTATGTGGCATCAGGTCAGAAAGCTTCAACTGTAGCACAAGTATATAAAGCATTAGATGATGCAGGTGCCATGGCATATACAACTATCGTATCTGCTTCTGCTGCGGATCCTACACCTCTTCAGTTTTACGCTCCATTCGCAGGTGCTGCCATCGGTGAGTATTTCAGAGATACGGGTAGACCGGCGTTGATCATCTATGATGATTTATCAAAGCAGGCAGTTGCTTACCGTGAGGTGTCTCTTCTACTAAGGAGACCTCCAGGACGTGAGGCATACCCAGGTGATGTATTCTACCTTCACTCTAGACTTCTCGAGAGAGCAGCCAAAGTGATTGATGTGGATAGTATCGCACAGGAAATGAACGATCTTCCTCAATCCCTTAAGGATGCAGGAATCGTAAAGGGTGGCGGATCATTGACTGCACTTCCAATAATCGAAACGCAAGCAGGTGATGTATCGGCATATATCCCTACTAACGTAATATCCATTACCGATGGTCAGATATTTCTAGAGTCTAACTTGTTCAACGCTGGTATCAGACCAGCGATTAACGTAGGTATATCGGTATCTCGTGTAGGTGGATCTGCACAGATAAAAGCGATGAAAAAGGTTGCAGGTACATTGAAGCTCGATCAAGCACAGTATCGTGATCTTGAGGCATTCGCTAAGTTTGGATCTGATCTAGATGCAGCGACTATGGCGGTATTAGAAAAGGGTAAGAGAAACGTGGAGATGCTTAAGCAACCACAATATTCTCCAGTATCAGTAGAGAAGCAAATTGCGATCATTTACCTAGGTACTAACGGACTAATGAGTGATGTACCAGTTAACAAGGTTCAAGAATTTGAAGAGACTTTCTTAACTACTATGGAGCAGTCAAATGCTGATGCTTTAGAGTCATTAAGAAAAGGTAAACTTACTGATGAAGCTGTAACTGCAATTAAGACCACTGCTGCTCAAATAGCAAGTAGATACAACGCGTAAACCTTTAGAGATTGTTAATTGATAAGATTAATAATTACATATTCGGAAAGACGGTTATCGTTTGATTAGCATTCGAAATTCGTAAATCAAAATTCGAAATTGAATATATATGTCTGGAGCATTAAAAATAGTAAGAGAGAGGATAGTGTCTGTGAAGAGTACTCAGCAGATTACTAAGGCCATGAAAATGGTCTCTGCCGCTAAACTGAAGAGAGCGCAAGATGCGATCACTCAGATGCGTCCTTACGCTGATAGATTGAATAAGATGTTGATCAATATTCTGTCTAATCTTGAAGGAGGAATTAATTCTCCACTAGTAGCTGAAAGAGATATTCAAAAGGTAGCTATCGCCGTAGTTACATCTAGTAAAGGACTCGCGGGTGCATTTAATACTAATATCATTAAAGCGGCTGTAGCGAAAATCAATACTGATTACGCCGAAGTGAGAGCCAATGGAAATCTTACTATTATCTGTGTAGGTAAAAAATCTTATGATTACTTCCGTAAGGAATATAGTGATTGTAATATCATTGATGATTACGTTGATTTATTTTCTAATCTAGATTATAAAAACTTAGCTAAAGTATCTCAGATGCTAATGGATGAGTTCGCTTCAGGTAACTATGACCGTATCGATGTATCGTACAGTAAATTTAAAAATGCTGCACTTCAGTTCGCTCAATGTGTACAATATCTTCCAGTAGAAAATATGGAAGGTACGAAAGCAGAAGACGAGGCTAAAGGCAAGAACTTTAAAGCGGATTATATATTTGAGCCAGGTAAAGAAGAATTACTCAATCACTTGATCCCAAGCATATTGCAGACGACTTTCCAAAAGTATGTATACGACACTCATGCTTCAGAGCACGGTGCACGTATGACAGCAATGGATAATGCTACCGAAAATGCAGAAGAATTGATGAAGGAACTAAAAATCAGCTACAACAAAGCGAGACAAGAGGCCATTACTAAAGAACTTGCAGAGATCGTTGGTGGTGCTGCTGCGCTGGGTGGATAATATACTATAATCTTACAGATATCACTTTTTTCGCTTCACATAATATACTAAGAGTCTTACATTCATTTGTAAGGCTCTTTTTTGTTATAAAATATTAATTCTCTCATAGTATAAGGATTTTTTAAAGCATTTATTTTTTTGAAAGATATAGATTAGGATTTCTCTCAAGTTTGATATTTACCCAATATTTTGGAGCGGAAATTTCTTCGAAGATTTGAAACTTTACTTTGTTTTTTTAGGAGCATCACCGCTTGATAATCCTTCTTTTCATTTATTGTCGTTAGAGTGATTAAGACTAAGCATGACGGGAAATGTGAAGTATACCTGATGACATCACAGTTCGAAATCTTGAGGTAGCGCATTCGCTACAGGTACCAATGCTCCAACAAATAGCAGAATATTTGTTACTTCGATATAATCTTTTCAACATATTTTAACAAGTCATCTTGTAAAGTTTTTGAAGTTATTTTTTCAATTGATGTTTTGTTTCATAACACTGCCATTGATCAAAGAGATATGACCCATGTACCAGTATATGCTATTCGATTTAGGATTTGTTCGTTTAAATGGATTATTGCTAGTATCAAAGTTTCTAAGATCAAATTCTTTGATGGCTTGATCTACTAGGTCAGAGTTAGATGTAATTCCACGAATACCTTTATTAATTGGAGGATTGTAATCTTTCATTACTTCCGCATAAATTTTCGTTTGTGTTGTATACCTATTCCATTAATAATACGATACAGCAAGAGCAGCAAGTAATATGGTAGCAATAACCCAGGGTCCTGATTTGCCCCTTCTGTCTCTCAAGGCTTCTTATATGACTTGATGTTGAGTTATGATTTTTAAAATTATGATTCCTGATTAATCGCTGATGAATTATTCGACGAATCGTTGATGTAAAGTTTCGAGTTTGCTTTGGATCTTCAGTATTTAAGCTGGACTTTCAATTATAGTTGGTGAATAAGAAAATTGTAAGATTTTGAAGTTCATAGTTTTCGTACTACTAAATCGCTCTTTTCTATATCTTAGCTGTCCAAACATAAAAGGCGTCCAATGCTAAAATCTTTTTTCAAACGTATACATCCCAAATATCAGGCTCTAATCAATGAGTATCCTGTGGATATGAAACCTAGATATGGACATGGACTTCCTCCGCATAAGCAACTCTATGATATCATAGATGCTGAGAGAAATACTTATAGAGCATTGATAGATGCTGCATTGAGCAATCAAAACGAGATCGCTGAGATACAGGATAGTAGTAAGGTAACAGATAGTAAGCTCCCAGGATGGAACAATGGATTTCTGCCAGGTCTTGATATCATTGCAATATATACGATGATTTCTTACTATAAACCAAAGCGCTATGTAGAAGTGGGATCTGGTAACTCAACAAAAGTGGCATTTAAAGTTAAGCAAGAGCAGCACAATAGTTTGGAGATCACATCAATAGACCCTATGCCTAGAGCTGAGATAGACCAACTGGCAGATGTAGTAATCAGAAAGCCATTTGAAGATATAGATTATCAAAAAGTGTTGAATCTAGAGGCTGGTGATATACTTTTTATAGATAATTCGCATAGGATACTGCCCAATTCTGATAGCATGGTTTTTTATATGGAGATATTTCCGCAACTCAATAAAGGAGTCATAGTGCATATCCATGATATATATCTACCGTATGATTATCCACAATTTATGTGTGATAGATTCTATACGGAGCAATATGGTCTCGCCATGTATGTAATGGCAAACCCTCAGCGATATAAAACGATATTTCCATGTTACTTCGTGTCAGAAGATGAAGAATTGGCAAAGCAACTAGAGCCGATTTGGAATCATGATAATCTCAAAGAAGTGGAAAGACACGGCGGTTCCTATTGGTTACAAATAGGAGAGTAATACTTACGTATTAGAATGAAAGATCAACAATGTTGACTAGTAGAATAGATACTGAACCACAAAGGTTGGATTACTTAGATTCTGTAAGAGGAATTGCAGCTATGATGGTGGTAATATATCATTTTATAGGATGGAATTGGCCGGATTATACAAAGTTCCATGTTGCAAGTATGGTTTTTAATGGAGCAGATGCCGTTTCGTTCTTTTTTGTCTTAAGTGGTTTTGTGCTTTCCTATAAATATTTTCAATCGGATAAGGAGATTAAGATGGGAAATTATATTTACAAAAGGATATTGCGGCTTTATCCTGCATTCATATTTACTATTATAGTTAACTATCTATACTGGAATAGAGCTTTATTACTTGAGGGTAATTGTATTCCAGTTTTGAAGGATATGTTTTTGAATAATGATCAAAAACTCTGGGAAGAATTAGCTATGGTAAGATTGGCTCATAAATTCTATATTCCCGGTTGGACATTAGGAGTTGAGATGGTTTTATCATTAGTAGTGCCGGCGTTAGTTTACCTTAGCAGGAAAAATATTAAAATGATTTGGTGGGTGATTCCCATGTCTATTTTCATTGAGAATCACTTTTCGTCATTTGCTCTACATTTTGTCTTGGGTATAATGTTGGCCTATTATTACCCACAGATAAAAGAA
>OBMK010000374.1_pt1 | contig 42976 bp, 67 predicted proteins | sample 1539081 | NCBI WGS metagenome assembly OBMK01 (sample SAMEA3355528, study PRJEB22509) | marine metagenome | biome: marine; feature: river plume; material: water | place: USA | collected 2010-08-07 | depth 0.5 m | reverse complement strand
ACTACCGTATCTGGAAGCTCCTTGAAATTTGCTAACTCTGTTGGATCTTCTGGTTATAATGGTTCAAGTAGCGTATCGGGGTCTGGGTCTTGGCGTCTTATGGGTGCAAGCTCGAAGTATAATGGCGGTTCAACTACGACCTCAGATGCTTATAGGCATTCTGTATGGGTGAGGTACGCATAATGAGTTTACTAATAACTGAATATAGGAACGCTGTTTCTTTAAATGAAGAAAATAGCTGGCTTGATTTAGAGATCAATCATCCAGAAGCTGGTTGGATACCGTACACTCTAAGCCCTGACGATCAAGACATGACTGTCAATAATAACGATTTGTTGGCTTTGATAGGGGATGACTTCATAGCATTTGTTCCCCCTACTCCAGAAGAATTGCATGCAATAAAATCTGGGGATATAAGGGGGGAAAGAAATTTCTTACTTTCTGAAAATGTAGATCCTATAATATCAAACCCCTTGAGGTGGCCCAGCTTGTCAGAGAGCGAGCAAAATGCGTGGACCCAATATAGGCAAGAACTTCTTGATATAACGGATCAAAGCGGGTTCCCAGATGAGGTAAATTGGCCTATCATGCCCACCTAAGGCAAATTCTCAAGGTGGATCATGAGACAGAATTGGCAAATGTGGTCTGGCGGCATGTCGGATCAAGATATATCAACCGTATTTCTTGAAGCTTCAAAATTAGACATTCAAGCAGCGTCAACTTTTAACAATGCGGATACAAGCGTCAGATCGAGCGATGTCGCTTGGCTGAATGGAAGCTCTGACGTTCAAGACATTCTTTGGAAATATGTAAAAACAGCGAATGAAAACACCTTTTTCTTTGATGTGGAGAATATTTGCCATATTCAATATACAGAATACCACGCTGAAAAGGGCGGTCATTACGATTGGCATATAGATGTAAATTGGGATGGCAATGAAGAAAGAGACAGAAAGATAAGCGTAACCGTGCAACTTTCTGATCCAGATGAATATGAGGGTGGAGGCTTTCAATTTTCAGAATGTGAAACTCCAGATGTATCATCACGCCTCAAAGGAACAGTTTTAGTTTTCCCAAGCTATTTGCAGCACAGAGTTTTACCAATTACCAGCGGAACAAGGAAAAGCCTTGTGGCTTGGTTTGAAGGGCCAAGGTGGAAATAATGGATGTAAAAGAATTTAACTTACTAGGAACGCGAGCTTTCCAGATTGATAATTTCTACGACAACGTAGGATTTATCATGGATCTTCTTTTATCTGGCCCTAGCAATCAGGTCATTACAGAGCATCCCATGCATGGAACTGAGTTCTTCGATCTCAGACATCACAGGGAAGAACCAGCTTTAAAGAAATATACGGATCAAGTAGTCGATCTTTTGGGAGACAATAGCTTTAGCGTTTACAAGGAAAACGGAGTTGATATTTTAGACACCAATTTTATGCGGTGGAGGAAATCCGACTGGAATAATTACGAAGATAATTTTTGGTTTCCACATTTAGATGCTGGATGGGTTTGTTTGGTTTATCTTAATGAGGCTGAAACAAATGGCACCAATATTTATGAAGATAAATATGGCAGTATTTACAAATATGGCGGGCGGGTAACTCAGGAAGATCGAGACCCTTGGAAGCGTAAATCTGATTTTGAAATTGTTGACTATCTTGCTCCGAAATTCAACAGAGGGTTTTTGTTCGACGCATCTAAGGTTCCACACGGCGCTGCGGTAAATGATGAAACCTATTTTTACACTGATGCCCAAAAAGATTATTCAAAGCATAGATTAAACCAAGCTTTATTCTTTTTCCCATCTTAGGGGGTAAGGTTGGCTATAGTTTATCAAATCTCCCTAAATGGAGATGCCTTTGACGCTAGGGGCAAGGATTGGCCTCAATTAATATCTGAGAGCGGTTGTAAGCCCGATAGGGCGTGGGTTGATCCCCTTCTAGGTCGAGGGCTGCTTAAAACGGAGTTTGGTTGCTCAGTGAGCCATTTTCGAGTGTGGCAAAAGATTGCCGCTTCTGGTGTTGCGGGGATCGTTCTCGAGGAAGATGCGGTTTTTTCTTCTTTCGACATTGGTGAGATTGAGGGAATTTTGAAATCTCATGATAGCGTTTGGCTGGGGCATAGAGAGAATAGTCTTGGATATTGGTATAATGCTCACGCTTATGCGATAACCGCAAAAACCGCATTGGAGCTTGTAAAAGGCTTTTCTAATGCGGTTATCCCAGCGGATGAATGGTTGCCCCTAAAGCTTGAAAACTCTTTTAACTATTTTTATAAACCAGAACTTGTTAAACAAATACCAAGGTCAATAAGGCCGAGCACAATTGAAGGTGGATCAATGCAAACTCATATTCTGACAGTTGGAACAGATGAAAACAAAATGTGGGGTCTTGAGCAGTCAGCTAAGCGCCACGGAATAACGTATCTTAACTTAGGGCGGGGGGTTGAGTGGGGCGGCGGCACCATGAAGGGGCATGGCGGGGGCCACAAGATCAATCTTGTTCGTAGCCATGTTCAATCATTACCTGATGAGGATTTGGTTCTTTTCGTTGATGGATATGATGTTTTATTTACAGATAATATACACACCATAAAAGAGCGCTTTGATGGATTTGATTGCGATGTTTTGTTCGCAGCGGAAAGGTCTTGCTGGCCTGAGCCTACAATAGCGCCGCAATTTCCAATGACCCCAACGCCTTACAAATATCTCAATAGCGGGGTTTATATGGGCAAGGTGGCGCGGCTCAATCACTTCTTTAGCGAGGTCGTGGCAAATGACCAAGACGATCAACTATGGATGCAAAAGCGGTATCTTGGGGCTAATGGGCTAGACGTAAAGCTTGATCATGAGGGCTATGTTTTTCAGTGCGATGATGAGGTTAGCCTAGATGGGAAACAAATATCTAATGGGATGTGTTGTCCTTGCATATATCACGGGAATGGCGGCGATGATGCAAAAGCTAGGTTTAATTCGTTAGCGGACAGATTGGGATATGTTGAAAGTGTTATTAAAAGCCCGCCAGTAAATTCTCTCAATTATGATGAAGTTGCAAAAGATATTTTGATAGTTCCTTTTCTATCGGAAGCGCAATGTAAGGATATAATTTCAAAATCTGAGGCCGTAGGTAGTTGGGGGCAAATGGAAGGTGATAAGTTCCCAGCGCAAGAGATTAGGGTAGACAAGCTTGGATTGTGGTCAGAGCTTGAGGCTGCGTGGAAAGATCATCTGGGGAAGATTGCAGAAAGCAAATGGACGCCAATGGAGCATATAGGTTTGCGTGATGCTTTCACCATGAGATATGCGATGAATACCCAGACCAGCCTTGGGTTTCATACTGATGCGTCTCTCGTAACTGGAAGCGTGAAGTTGAATGAAGATTACGAGGGCGCTGAGTTAGTGTTTCCGCATCAGGACTTTTCAAATATCAATGTTCCGTTGGGGCATTGCATTTTGTTCCCAAGCGCTGTCACGCATGGGCATAAGGTAAATCCACTTTTATCGGGAGTTAAATATTCTTTGACCATGTGGACAAGTCGGTATCAGGGTGACGTAAACATCTAAATTTGATATGGTGCGAAAAAACAGAGGTTTGACATGAACGCTTTAAATCCATTCAGCACGCAGCCATTTTCCGCTGCTACGCACCTTTATGTTTTGAGCGGCCAGTCTATAGAAACCGCAGCGCCTAGTGTTGCGACAACGGCTATTTCTCAAAATCATGTTTTAGGTGCGAATGATATTACAACGGGTGCGCCTGTTATCGAGACTGCCTTAATTGCGGGGAACCAAATTCTGCAACCGCAAGACCTAAGCACTGGTGCGCCTGACGTTCCAACTGCAAACATGGCAGAAGACGAAACCTTTGACACTGCAAATCTGTTTACTGGTGCGCCGATTGTTCCCCATATAGCTCTTGTTCAGAACCACATTCTTGGCGCAACTGCTATAACTACAAGCGCAGTTTCTATAGGGCAGACAACCCTTACCCTTGTAACCCCCTTGGCCGCTGTTGACGTTATAACGGGTTCGCCTACGGTTGGAAATACAACCATAAATCAAGATCATGTTATTGCGCCTCAAACGATAAGCACAGGGTCGGCATCAGTTCCCTCTACGGCTATCTCTCAAGTTCATATCTTAGCAGGTAACGATTTAAATGCTGGAGCGCCAAACTTAGGAACCTCAGTGATAACTCAGGTCCATATCTTGAACGCGACTGGATTTGACACGGCTGCGCCTAGCCTTGGATCAACGGAGATAGATCAAGATCACATCATAAATGCGAGCCCCATAACTACTGGGGCGGCTACTGTAGCAGATACCTTAATAAATCAAACGCACATTTTTTCTACGTCAGACGTTTCTACGGGAGTACCCGTTGTTGATAATTGCACAATGTCGGAGGAAGAAACCTTTGCAGCGCCCAATCTTAATGCTGGTGCGCCTGTTCTTGGAACCTCTACGATAGAACAAGATCATCAGTTGCTTGGGGCAGATTTAACATCAGGAAGCCCAGACGTTGGAACTGCATTAATAAATCAAAAGCACATTCTTGTTGGGGAAGGCTTTAACGCTGAAAATCCTACTCTTGGAAATGCATCTATTTCTCAGAACCATGTAATTATACCGCAAGGATTTGCTACAGACCCAGTTGATGTAGGGTCGCCTCTTATGCTGCAAGTGCATATTCTTGCAACGGCAGACGCCACAACGGGCGATCCTAGCGTTCCCAATATTCCTATTGTTCAAGAGCACATCTTTATAGCGCCTGATATTACAACGGGCGCTCCTGTTTTAGGTGATGCTGATATAGTAGTCGTTCATATTTTGGGTACTCAAGGGATAACGGCGGGCACTCCTGAGGTTCCCCAGATAGATCCTAATTTTATCTATGGTTTTTCAACGTCTGACATTACCCTTGGAGTTCCAACTGTTGCGTCTACTGTATTTGTTCAGATAAATTTCCTTTTCGCAAACTCTATATCGACTGGAGCCCCTATAGTTCCAGATTTAGTTTACGATATTGGTTTAGGTAGATATGCAACTGAGCAAGAAAGCCGAACTGTAGCTATTGCCTCAAAATCAAGAAATACCGCTCAAATAGTGGAAGCTAACGAGATCAACGAAGCTGCTTAACTTATACATTGTTTTCGTGTAGAGTGCGGCTAGAAACCTAATGGACGCAGCGCATGGCTTTTTATATTAAGCAGAACGATACAGCCCCGATTTTATTGGTATCTTTGAAGGATGGCAATGATGCCGCCGTGGATCTTACTGGCGCAACCGCCATATTCAAGATGCGCCCAGTGGGGCAAACAACAGTAAAAACAGACGCCGCTGCGATTATTCATAACGACGATGCTGGTCAAGTTCGATATGAGTGGGTCGCTGCTGACACTAATACGGTGGGTTCTTATGAGGCAGAGTTCCAAGTAACCTTTGTTGATGGCAAGATTGAAACATTCCCAAATTCTGATTTTATCAGGATCACAATTACGGATGACATATCATGAGCGGATTAGTAGTAGAAACACAGCCGATTAGAGAGCCGCTTACTGTTATCGAGGTAAGGGAATATTTGCGCCTTGATGATGATGTAGACGAAACCCTTGTGATGAGCCTTATCATTGCGGCGCGGGAATGGGCAGAAAATTACACAGGCCGAGCGCTCATAACTCGCACTATGCAGCAATGGATGGATGGGTTCGTTCCCGTTGATATGCCTCTGTGGGAGGGTTGGAAAACTGGTCCTGATATTGTCAATTATCAAAATCACATTGACTTAGCCTTAGCCCCTGCAATCGCTGTTTCAGATATTAAATACTACAATGATGGTAGTTATGAAGATTTAGAATATGCCGTTACTGTAGCGGGAGGCGTTTTCGTTATTGGTGGGGTTTCGCAGCCCACCTTAACCCTCAAGCGTGGTTCTACATATAGGTTTAAACAAGATGATAGCAGCAACGCAAATCATCCTTTGCGGCTTTCTACTACAGCAAATGGAACTCACGGCGGCGGCTCAGAATACACCACTGGCGTAACAACCAGCGGAACAGCGGGAAGTTCTGGTGCTTACATTGAAATAACCGTAGATGCTTCTGCGCCTGATGCGCTTTATTATTACTGCTCAAATCATAGCAATATGGGCGGGGCTTTTACGATAACAGATCAAGATGCGGAAACCGTTTGGCCCGCGAAAAATTACTATGTTGATACGATCAGAGAGCCAGCCCGTGTCATTCTTAGAGATGGCGGCTCATACCCCACAGAATTAAGGGGGGCTAACGCATTAAAGATAACTTATACGGCGGGATACGGCGCAACCACCGCGAGCGTTCCAGAGCCTATAAGGATTGCCATGATGCAGTATTGTTCTTTCATGTATGAGCATCGAGGAGACTTTGAGAGGTTCCCTCCTCCGCAGCCTCCTAAGCTCCTTACGCAGCTTTTACAGCCATATCAAATAATGCGATTTAGTTCGACACCCTACAAGGGAATGGTAAGGGCGGGGATTGGCTAAATGTCTATTGGCAATATGCGTAACAGATTGCAGATACAAAGCGCCACCAAAACGGCTGATGGGGGCGGGAGCTTTACGCTTGTCTGGTCAACAATCACCACCGTTTACGGAAGCATAATGCCAAGAAGTTCAGATGAAACTGTTTTTGCGGACAAGCTCAGAGACAAAAAGCTAAACAAAATAATCGTTAGATATAGGAACAATCTAACTACAGAAAACAGGTTGGTTCAAGATTATAGGCGAGATGGTAATTCTATCCAAAGAATTTTTGTAATTAAGGGCGTTTTAAATATTGATAACGAGTTCAAATATCTTGAGCTTGATTGCGAAGAAGGTGTCGCAACATGAGCAGCGTAAAGACAAGAGTAACTAGAGCGCCCAAATATGCTAGGGTTGAGGCCAAATACGCTTCGGTTGTTAAAAATATTATAGCGTCTGGCGTCCAAGATACCATGAACACTGCGAAAACAAGCATACAGCAACACCAAAGTAAGGGTAGAACTTATGGTAAGCACACCGCCTCCGTTGCTGGTAATCCTCCAAACTCTAATACTGGATTTCTCGCAAGCAATATCTTTATGGTTTTAGATGCTGATAAATTTGGAGGCGCTGTTGAAAGTCGTGCAGATTATTCTGGGTTCCTAGAGTTTGGCACAAGTAAGATGGGCGCAAGGCCATACCTACAGCCAGCGCTTGAGGAAAATAGGCCGAAGATCAGAAGAATGTTTGCGCGTTTGCGCTCAAGGGGTGTTTAAATGGCATTACATTCTTGGGAACTTCAAAAGGCAATATTCACAACCCTCACGAATGCTACAATAAGTGGCGCGTCAATCTCAGACGTTCCAGTTTATGACGATGTTCCAGAGGGAACTTCTGCGCCGTATATACAAATGGGCGAGGATACTGCTATCAATGATGGAACGAAAACCGTGGATGCGGTGGAGCATACACTTACCATTCATGTTTGGTCTGAATATCGGGGCAGATATGAAATAAAGCACATTATGGAACAGGTCTACCAAAACCTTCATAATGCTGCTATAACTGTGTCAGGTGCTTCACTGGTAAACATACGGCAAGAGTTCGCCACAACCCTTGAAGAACCTGATGGAATAACGCGGCATGGGGTCATGAGATTTCGCGCCATTGTGTTTGATAACTAAGGAGAAAGAACATGGCGGCACAAAAAGGCTCCGCAATGCTACTAAAGATTGATATTGGCGGCACAGCAACAACCATTGCTGGTTTGCGCTCAACTTCAATTTCAATGAACGACGAAGCGGTTGACGTAACAACCAAAGATAGCTCTGGCTTGAGGCAGCTTTTAGCTGGCGGCGGCGTTCAATCATTTTCCGTTTCTGGATCGGGTGTATTTACAGATGATGCATCAGAGATAGCGCTTCGCGCTGCTTTTGATACCCAAAGATCAGCGGGAACATTTACTGATTTTGATATTTTCATTCCAAACTTCGGAACATTCGCTGGCCCAATGATGATAGCCTCGATTGAATATGCGGGTGAATATAACGGTGAAGTCACATATTCAGTAACTCTTGAGAGCGCTGGAACCTTCGCGTTTGCGGCGCTTTAAGAATGAGTTGGCTCAGTGTTGAAATAGAAGTTGATGGCTCAACTTTTTCTGGCTGGGCCAAATCAAATTCTCAAAACGAATTTGCAGTAGCTTTCTCCTGTGGCCTTGAGGTGGGTGGACATTTCAAGGCTGGGGCGAAAACATATATTGCAGAAAGCGTGACCGATGTATCTGGTCGCGGTGAACAACTTCTAATAGGTGGAAAGGAAGTGAAACATGACAAACCCAAATCGCGGGGAAATGCTCATAACGCTGGGCGAAAAAACTTGGAACTCAAGGGTGACAATGGACGGGCTGGCGAGGATTGAGGCATTTTGTGGATACGGAATTATAAAAATTCTAGGGAAGCTCACTGAGGGCGATCTTACCACAACAGAAATTTGCGGCATAATTCATCCGATTGTGAAGGGTGGCGGCAATGATGTCTCAATGAAGGATATTCAAAAGGCGGTCTGGGATGCTGGGCTGGCTGATGCAATGCGGGTTTGTGGTGAGGTATTAGCCTCTGCCCTTAACGCGGGGCAAGACGAGGGAAACGAAGCAACGGCGGGAGCAGCGTAGAGAATTTCCCTTGGGCTGATTTCATGCAAATCGGTCTGGGGAAAATGCAGATGAGGCCAGATGATTTTTGGAACATGAGCCTTGTTGAGTTCTACGCTGCTTTAGAAGGTTTTGCAGAGTTCAATTCTGGGGGAGCGCCGCCGCCCCTTCATAGGAATGAGCTAGAGGACTTAATGGAAAGGTATCCAGATTAATGGCTACAACAGTTGATACCCTTCTAGTCCGCATTGAAGCGGATATGTCTGATTTAAAGCGTTCTTTGGATAAGGTTCAAAGAGACGTTGATAAATCTACTCAAGGCATAGCTGGCGCGTTTAAGCGTATCGGAACCGCGATGAAAGTTGCGGTCGCGGCTGTTGTGGTTCAACAAGGCGCAAGAGCGGGTGCGGCTCTTATTAACCTCGCCTCTGATGTTGAAGAAATGCAGGGCAAGTCTAAGGTTGTATTCGGGGCGTTCAGAGATGAAACCGTTGCGGCTCTTGAGGCTTTCGGGGATGAGGTTGGCCGATCTACCCATGAGCTTGAAGGAATGGCCTCAAGCATCCAAGACACTTTTGTTCCAATGGGTTTCGCAAGGGGCGAGGCTGCGAAGCTTTCTGTTGAGCTTACCAAGCTGGCTGTTGACGTTGCGTCATTTAACAACGCTAACGATACCGAAACGATGGAGGCGTTCCAGAGCGCCTTGGTTGGAAACCATGAAACGGTCAGAAGGTTCGGCGTTGTCATAACAGAGGCAACCTTAAAGCAAGAACTTTTGCGGATGGGGATAAAGCGCACAGGAAATGAGGTTACAAACGCAGAAAAGGTTCAAGCGCGTTTAAATCTAATCACAGCGGGAACAACAGACGCGCAGGGGGATGCTCTAAGAACGGCGGGGAGCTTTGCAAACCAGTTGCGCGGTTTGAAAGCTGATTTGGCTGAGTTGGGTGTTGAGCTTGGAACAATTTTTCTTCCCATAGTAACGAAGATTGTTGGCGTTCTTAGGGATGCTGCGGGAGCAACAAGAACTTTTTTGCAAAGCATTGGCGTCTTAGCGAAGCCCGTAGATGATCAACTTCTTGCATTAAATACCCAAATAGAAACTCTTGAAGGAAATCTTGAGGCAATAACTACCGCCTCAGATGGTGCTAAGAAAGCTTTCTCCACTGATGCGAATGATTGGATGGCGGCAACCGCCGCTGGAAGTAAAGAGGTTGCAGATGAAACGGCCAATCTTACCGCAGAAATAACAAGGCTTAAAATCGCAAGAGCTGCCCTTTTACCCCCTATGGAGGTCACACCCCCATTTGAGGTTGGCCCTTTAACTCCTGATGAAGATCCCATAATTGAACCAAATCTTGGCGAGATGGCAAAAGCCCTTCAAGCTATAGACGATCAAAGGGCTGCAAAAAAAGACCTTATTGATGTGATGAGCTTTGAAAATCAGCAAAGGTTCGCATTAGCTCAAGCAATAAAAGATGGATCAGATGTTGACGAATTAAAAATCCGCACTGAAAGCAAGCTCTTTGACCTCAAGAGGCAGTTCCCCGCTCTAGCGGAAAATGAACTTAAATGGTTGGCAGCGACACAAGCCCAGAAAGATATAAACGCAAGAAAAGCTGCCATAGATGAGGAAAAACAAAAAGAATACTTTACAAACCAGCAAGCAAGGATAGATGCGGGTGTCGGCTTTGTTGAGAGCCAAGTTGACGCTAACCATAGTATTCAAAAAAGCCAAGACGCACTTAACGCAGCTTTTGATGCTGGCGCGATAAGCGCAACAGATTACGATGCAGCTATGGCGCTTCTTGGGCTTCGAACTCTTGAGCTTAACCCAATGTTTTCTACGTTCCAAAATGGTGCGATGCAACTAGCGGATGGAGTGTCAAGTTCTTTCGCGGATATGGCTTTGGGGTCAAAGGTTGCGTTAGAAGATTTTGAAAAAATGTTCAAAGATTTTGTTAAGCAAATGATTGCTCAGGCTATCAAGCTTTTAATTGTGAACGCAATTCTCAAAGCACTTGGCGTTCCTATCCGATATGACGGGAAGGGTTTTAAAGCGGGTGAAGGTGATTATTTTGGAAACGCGCAAGCCTCTGCGGGTGGTGGTGCGATGTCTAGGGGCAGACCCTACCTTGTAGGGGAGCGCGGCCCAGAGCTTATTATTCCAGCCTCATCAGGAACCATTAAAAACGCGCACGACACCAGAAACGCCATGAAGGGCGGCGCTACGGTGGTAAATCAAACGATCAATGTTGAAACTGGGGTGTCTCAAACTGTCCGTGCCGAAATGCTTTCGTTGCTGCCAGTCATAAAACAGGATACACTGGCGGCGGTCGCGGATGGAAAACGGCGCGGCGGCTCATTTGGACAGGCTCTTTCGTAATGTCACTTATCACAATGCCCAGCACCCCAGCGTTCTCAGCGTCTACTTGGACGATCAAGCGAGCTGTTGCTAGTAGCAGGAGCCCATTTAGCGGCCATGAGCAGGTCTATGAGTATTCTATGGCATGTTGGCAAGCAACGGTCACTTTGCCCCCTATGAAGCGCGATCAGGCGGGCGCATGGCAAGCGTTCTTTTTGAAGCTTCGCGGGCGGGCTAATACATTTTTGATGGGTGATCCTGATGGAAAGTCTTTGCTTGCGGGAACTGGGAATATTCCTACGTCTGCAAGTGTTGTTGGGTCTGACGCAATAGGGCAAACGTCTGTTAATATAAATATGACGCCCAATTCAAAGCAATTTAAGGCAGGGGATTATATCCAATTCGGAACAGGAGCGGCCTCTCAGCTTCATATGATAGTTGCAGATAAAACTGGAGATGGTGAAATAACCATTGAGCCAGAGTTAAAAGTTGCAATCTCATCGTCTACAACGGTTACCTTATCTAATACCAAGGCAGTAATGAGAATGGATAGTAACGATTTAGGTTGGGATGCTGACCATGTTAGTAAGTACGGCTTTTCATTTAGCTGTACGGAGGCAATATGAAATTGAGTGACGCAATACTTTCTCCCGCCATTGCCGCTGGCATAGCTATTGTAGCCTCATTGGGCGCGATTTTAAGGTTTGTTTTTACTAACCAAAAAAAGATCGCGGTTCTTGAGGCTCGATATGATGACATAAAATATCTCCTCAAAGAAATGCGCGATGAGCAAAAAGAGCTTAGACGTGACGTTCAGAATTTAGCCCGCAAGTAAAATGTGATATGGTGGGGGCATGATTTGTGCCCTAACTTCAATCGCTTTTGGAATGTATCCCTTTGGGGTGATGTTCAAGGCGTGTCGTTATGGGTGCCCGCCGCCTTCGTTTTATTACCATTATCCAAAGGTCATTAGAACAATTCCAGAGGCTCAGTGCCCTCGTTATGTAATTGTGGGGCGTGATACATGATTGATCCATTTACAGCGCTCGCAGCGGTCAAGTCTGCGGTAGCAGCGGGCAAGGAAATCGTAAACGTCACAAAGCAAATCGGAGAGTTTTTTGACGGGGTGGATGATTTACGCGCCGCGCATGAGAAAAAGAAAAACAGCCTTTTTTCTGGTTCAGATGAAAACGCTATGGAAACTTTTGTTAATTTGCAGAGGGCCAAAGATGCAGAGGAGGAGCTTCGTCAGATCGTAATTGCAACCAGAGGTTTTAGCGCATGGGGTGAATTGCAGGCTATACGGGTGCAAGCAAGGAAGGATCGTAAGGCAAAAGCGGAAGCGGAGAGAAAACGAAAGGCAAAGATGGTTGAACGTATTGTGATTTATGGCGGCGCTGTAATCATCGTGACAATCATGCTTGGGATTACTGTCGTGATTATCTTAGCGAAGCAGGGGCGGCTGTAATGGCAGACGGTTTAAGCGGGATAGGTTCAGCGCCGTTTAATATTCAAAGCGATATACACGCCCAAACCAGAGCGCGTCAGGCTATCGAAACACATTTTGCAGAGCAGAGGGTGGAAAAAGAGCATAGGGCTAATCACAGCCATTTAGAGGCGCTGGCAAAGCAAACATTGGACTTGCAGCAAAGTTATGATAGATTTGGGCGCAAGACAAACGCGGATAGACCGCAGGGAACCAAACTAAACATAGAGGTTTGACATGGCAAACACGTTTGAAAAGATCCTTCAATATCGTTTGATGCCCCGCATTATGATGTTCGTCATGATGGTAATGTATATCAAGGTAATAAATTGGGGAATGAGCCTCGACGATTTAAGCACTCAACAATCCGCAATGATTTCAGTTGTCAGCGGGGCCATGACGGGCACGATAGCGGTGTGGCTTAGTTCAGAAAAATGATACAAGCATTTATAGGCCCAATCGCAAACCTCGCTGGTAGCTGGTTGCAGGGCAAAGCGGACAAGACCGCAGCGGAAGCTAAGTTGAAGCTTACTGAGGCAGAAACCAAATCCAAGATACTCCTCAGCGAAAAGACAAGCGTTGCGGATTGGGAGCGGATCATGGCTCAGGGAACCCAAAACTCATGGAAAGACGAATATCTCGTTTTGCTTTTTTCCTTGCCCCTGATTTTATGTTTTACTGGAGAGTGGGGGCGCAGCGCTGTCGCTGATGGCTTTGCCGCATTGGAGAAAATGCCAGAGTGGTATCAATACACTTTGGGAGTGATCGTAGCGAGTAGCTTCGCAGTGCGCTCTGCAACGAAGTTTTTTAGGAAATAAAAATGGCAGATGTAAAGGTTCCCTTGGCGCTTGTCGCTGCAATGGTCGCTCAAGTTATCGCTGGAACTTGGTATTTCGCAGAGCAATCGCATAAGATTGACGTTCTGGTTGAGAAATTAGCTATTCTGGATGAGGTCGTTCTCACGCTTGAGGCTGATAATCAGGCGCTCATAACCTTTGCAACCTACACAGAAAACAAATGGGCAGAGGCTTACAGCGAAGATTTGACCTATGTTAGAACATTTGGAACGAAGCCCGCACAGGAGAATTGACATGACCCTAGCCATGCAAAAGCTGCAAGAGCGCATAGGAGCGTCCACAGATGGGTCTTTTGGCCCCAATACAGCAAGAGCCATCACAAAGCACTTTGGTCTCTCAGCGGAGCGCTCAGCGCATCTACTGGGCCAAGCCTCGCATGAGAGTGGTGGATTTACTCGCGTTTGCGAAAGCCTTTACTATAGCTCACCCGATAGGATCAAAAAGGTTTGGCCTACTCGCTTCAAGACTGTTTCGGATGCAGAGCCTTATGCAAGAAACCCAAAGGCACTAGCCGATAAGGTTTACAGCAACAGAATGGGAAATGGTGAAAACGAGGGAAGTATTTTTATCGGTCGAGGATTTTTGCAACTCACTGGCAAAGATAATTATCGGTCATTCGCTGCGGATATGAGGCTTCCAGAAGTCATGACCGATCCCTCTTTAATCGAAACAGACTATGCTTTTGAAACCGCCTATTGGTTCTTTGAGAAAAACAGGCTTTTCAAAATCGCGGATGAGGGCGTCGATACTGACACAATCGAAAAGATAACGAAGCGTGTAAACGGTGGGTATCATGGGCTTCAAGATCGGATGGATCAAACAAATAAGATTTATGGATGGCTCACATAGTGCCATTCTTCGTAGAGATTGGGTCTTGTGATTTTGACACTTGTTTGCCTCTAGCCAAAAACGGGTGGGGCGGGATTGTATGCGAAGCAAATCCTGAGATTTTTCCTGATGTCAAAAAGATGTTTGTGGGAACCAACGTTCATTGCATGAATTGCGCGGTAACAGATCATGATGGCGAGGTTCAGATAGCGCTTGCGGCTGGATGGGGTTGGGCAAAAGGGATCTCTCATATCGTAAGCCCCAATCATTTAGGCGCTAGGCTTTGCGATGATCCAAAGAACGAAAACAATTTCAAGCCGCCAGTTTTTGTGCAAGGCAGAACCCTAGATACGATCATTGATTATCACACAGTCTCCGAAATTGATTTTTTAAAGATTGATACAGAAGGTCATGAGCTAAACATTCTCAAGAGTTTTAGCTTTAATGTGCGGCCTCGCTCCATCAAGGTTGAGCACAGGTTGACGGATGATCTGGCGATAAGCGAAATATTGCGTCAAGAAAATTATTTAACTTGGACTGAGCAGAATGATATTTACGCGATTGGTTAAGCGTGAAATAAACTAATTCGGGGCTGGCACATAGGAAACCCTGTGACAGATTGTGATGTTCTTGCTGGCCCCACGAAAAAACCCCCCCAGATCTCTCTGAGAGGGCTTTCGGTAACTAGCTGAACAAGGTGACCAAACCCGAAATTTAAAAGGAAATTACAATATCTAGCAGCCTTGGAGTGACCAAACCCCTCGGTTGAAACAATCATGGATTATTTTGTTTTGAATGGCAATACAAAAAACCCCGCCACTAGATTGGGTCAAGTGACGGGGGAGAGGGGAACCATCAAACCCCTCATCTACGCCGCATGGGAGGACGCGGCGTTCTGTTCTAGTTTCCGCTTTCTTCGATATTGATTAACAATATTACGGCTACAATCTAATATTGCCACAATTTCATCGGTGGTCATATCTTTATCTAAAAGCTTGTTGATTTTTGTTTTATACCCATCCGGCCTCCCACGCCGCCCTCCGTGCTTTTGTTTCGCAACAAAATCTTTGCTTTTGCCCCAAGATGGATTGTCTCCCAAAGACCCTTTGGCCTTAACGTATTTCATGTCTGACTTTGCCATTTCTTTCATTTTGGCCGCTATCAGGTTTTCATCCATAGATATTTTTTCCTTCTTTCTGCAATGATAAAGTAAATGATTTTAGCTCACGCCTTGCCCGATCCAAGTCTTGCTTGACGTTGGGATGTGGGTCTAAACGAAAGCTTTCATCTTGTAGACGATCTACTTGACGATTTAGAAAATCCAAATGTGCGCGATCTGCTGGTGTAAGATCCTTCATAATATCCTCCCTTTTGGCTTAAATCAAAATTTATCTGATGCTCATGGCAAAATCTTACAAGCGCTCTTGCCTCCCAATCAAGTATCCTTGCGGCCTGTGAGTAAGTGTAATTTTCAGAAAGAGATTGCACGAGTTGTATTTTCTCCCTCTGATGCCGTGCCTTTATTTCGGGCCATGTTTCCAAGCTGTTATGTTGCATCAGTTCCCAAAACCCCTCTTTTCCATTTCAATTTCAACTATAGCCTTGATTGCGTCCAGAAGTTCAAAGCTACATTCCGAAACGATGGTTCCAACTATGTCATGGCAAATCTGACCCCGCATATCTATCAACATTTCCTCCCCCATACTTCCACAATGATCTTGGTGAATTGTAAGGTTTGCGTCATAAGATCGAGGGCCACAATCAGACCAAGAAACCGATGTCCTGTTAATTGAGCTTTGACCCTCTTTAATGTCTCGGAAAAAGGAAAGTTTTCCATCTTGACCATCTACAATTTTCAAGGTGATTGCCATTACACAGATACCTCTGGGTCTTTGTAAAAAATATGGGTTCCGACTTTACCCAGCATATCGAGATTGTGACGCCATACGGGCCGCGCATAGTCAGCATGATAGTATAGTGCCCCATGACCAAGCAAATCGCCTTTAAGAGCCTGTGCGGCGCTCTCTTGCGCTCTCTGCCATGCCTGTTTGTGTTTTGGTCGCTCTGGCTTTCCATCACAATAAAAAGAAAACTGGCAATCGTGAGCCTTCGGCCCTTTATCTTGCTTCACAACGGCGCAAACATTATTGGGCCACCTTCTATCCTCAACTCGGTTAAGGATCACTTCTGCGACAGCTAAGCCAGCGTCAGGGTGGGTTTCGTTGCGGGTTTCGTAATAAATCGCCATTGCGAGGCAAGTTGCTGCGGTTATCATTCTATCACCTCAACATCTTCCTTCGGGGGTGATTTTTCAAAAACAATAGCGTTCTCTTTTGCGAAAGAAAAAAGTTGCTGCCGCGTTATTCCAAGATCCCTTGCCGCTTCTGAAAGTGGAAGGCCAGAACTTGCAACCCCTTGAACAAGGGCTATCCGTTCTGCCTTTTGATCTTCAATTAATTTTTTCCAAGTTTTCCGTGACATAATTATATTCCTGATGAGGCTTGAGTTAATTTTTCCCAGAAGAAATCTTCCCCGAAATCTTCGATTAATTCGCGGGTCAATCGCTCAGAAAGCTTTTGAGCGCGAGTTCCGTGCCATAGGCGAGGGGTTGGATCGTTATCTTCTTCGCAAATCAGAACGTCTATTTCCCAAGAGCGATAGCTGAGATTGACCCAAGTGTGATTGATTGCTGTTGCTGACATTTTTACCTCCATTATGATTGGCGGGGCCGAGGCCCCTTTTTTATTAGCAAGAATAAGACCGCATTGGTAATTTTGTGAAACCAACATTTGCGATCAAGAAGGTTTCTTTAGTTTTCCAATTAATCAAAATATCGCCACTTGAAAGCGAAGCCATTTGATCGCATCTAGTGATGTTTTCTTCGGGGCCAATGTTCCCAATTTCAAAACATTGATCTAAATCATCGGCTGTAATCACGGCCACTTGTGTATAACGGCCTTCGATCATGGCGTTCATTGCGGTTTCGGCAGTGTTTTCTCCAAAGGTTGTATCAAAGCGCAGATCACGGTTTTCAGATCCTTTGAGTTGGTAAGCGATAAAGTTTGACATTTTTTTCTCCTTGTTTGTGGAACCTTGTTAGCAGCCCCACAAACTTGCGTCAATAACTTATTTACATTTAATCGGCTTTATTCACCGGAGAAATTCTTTCGGCGCTCTCCAGAAGAAAAACGGCGTAATCTTTATCAAGCTCTGAAAGCTCATCTTCCCACTGGTTAATGGTCATTACATCTGTGGGGATAACCTTCATCGAAATGCAGTTGTGCGATTTGGTTGCCATCACAAAGGCCATAGCATCGGCTGGCCTGTCTACATCACTCACGATGTAATCATTGCCCCCCTTAAATTTCCAATAAGCGTTACCGCTAGAGAATTTGCCATCGGCATTATGTGCGCCATAATTTTCAAGGGTTTGGGTTTTGACAATGTATTCCATTATATCCGCTCCACTTCTGTAACCCGCAACATGATGATCGTGTGAAACGGGTCGCCATCTGCGTCCTTTTCATCAAGAACTTTTTTGACAGCCATGTCGGCATCTTCGGCTTCCGCACATCCCCAGAATTTTTCTGATTTGCCTTTTTCGCCAATTTCGAATTTCACGATAAATTTTCCCATTTTTTATTCCTCCAAATTGATGGGGCCGAAGCCCCTTTGATTATGATTTTGCTAAGTCTGTGCCGAAAGCCAAGTTGATGCCGTAGGTCGCAGCATTGTGCGCGTAACGTGCGCGATGGCCCGCAACGCTGGCTGGATGTTCTTTGGCAAGGCGCTCATATTTCAAAGCTTGACCAGAGAAAAATTCAATGGCCTTTGATCCGTTGCCGCCAAAGTCTTTCATTTTAGCGTTGAACATTCTGCGGGCTTTTGTCCACTTAGTATCAAATCTTGGGTTCATGCTTGTCATCGGTGGCCTCCTAGCCTGTGAATTTTCAGTTTCGATATAACCCTTTTATTTTGTGGGGATACTGTTGTCAATAAATTATTTACAAATAATTGCGTAAGTTGACAGATAATTTTCTATCGCTATGTTTTTCAAAACAAAAATGGGGTTTCTATGACTGTAAAAGAATGTGAATTTGTTGTTTCTGGGAACCCAGTTGGCAAGGGTCGGCCAAGGTTTACGAAAACTGGACGCGTTTATACCCCAGAAAAAACAAAAGAATATGAGACAAGGGTACGAAATTCAGCTTGGGCTGAAATGGCAAAGCAAAGGCTAAAACCATCAGAGCGGCGCATGAGCGTCATTCTCACATCATGTTTTGAAATCCCCAAGTCTTACACCAAAAAACAGGTTCTTGAGTGTCAGGCGGGCGTTCAAATCCCTAAGAGAGTGGATTTGGACAATCTTATCAAATCAATCCTTGATGGGTGCAATGGAATTGTTTGGCACGACGATCATCAGGTTTGGCACGTTTCAGCTTTCAAGCGCTACGTTGATGTCGATCAGGAACCGCACACCAGAGTTAAAATTCAGTGGGATCAGGGGTAGAGTAAGACCAATCGGGGCCATAGGTCTCACGCCAAAGCTTTGGCTCCCTGTGGATCGCTATCTTGCTTGTGTCAAACATCCCTTGATGGTGGCCCTCGCAAAGTGGAATTGACCTTGTATCCGCTACTTTATGAGTTCCAAACCTATCATGAATTGGATGATGGGCTTGGGTCGGGCTTTGTTGAACCTCCCCAAAGCGCTCACAGACGCAGCAATTTTGCTGCCTGATCCACATCAGAAAACCAATGTCTTTTTTATTTTTTGGCTTCTTCAATCCAAGGGGCGGCTTCTTCAAAAGGTTTGGCATTATTTCAAAAGCTCCATTGGATCTTGACCGATTGCCTCGGCCAGTTTCATCATAGCGGTTTCAAAATAAACATTGAAATCTTTCTGGTTCATTTTTGACATAGCGATGCTGTCGGGAACGTAAAAAATCGCTCCTGTTATTTCGCTGATAACCCGCTGGTGATAGCCGCAGATCATTTTCAATTCTTTATGTAAGTGATCAGAGGTTGCCCACTTTCCTGTTGATCGAACAACAGCCCCAAGGATTGACCAATAAAGTTTGTGATGCTCTGGGGATCTTTGAGAAACTTCTGCAAGATCAAAAATTTGATTGTTTGGAAATTCTGATAACCGCTGCGCGTCATAAGACGTTACGGGCTGAAATTGCCCATCCTTTAAAACAACGGTTATCTTGGGTTTTTCGCTTGCCATTATTTTTCTTTGACGATCTTCCAGATGGTGATGGAAGTTCCCCATTTGCCAATCGCTTTCTTTCCGCTGTCGGCAATAAAGCCAGAGTTTTTGAGTTCCGTTATTCTAGGCTTTACTGAAATTTCTGCGCGGTTCATGATTTCAGAAACTTGCTCGGCACTTAATTCTTTGCGCTCGCGGAAAAGTTCCAACACCTGTTCCCGAATGGTGATTTTGCCTTTGCTGTTAAAGCTCGCGGCTTCCTTGCTCGCATCATTATTTTGATAGCCAATTTTTTCATCAGTATATGGCATTTTTATTCCTCCAATTTATTGGCGGCGAGACAGCCCCGCCGCCTGTTTAATTAAATGCCAAAAAGGCCAGATGATTTTTTGTTTTTTATTGGGAACCCAATTACTCCAGTTCCAATTTGAACATCATCATCTTCATAATTCCTACGATCCGCAAAGTGGTCAATCATCCACTCTTTTACCTGAGTGGTTTTAACCAAACCGCGTCCATATGAACCTTTCATATCCTGAGAGTTTTTGCTGCTTTTGGTGCTCAAAAGAGCGTAGCCTTCGGATGCCGCTCTAAGAACCAAAAACTCTTGACCGTCTGCGCGCTTTGCAAGTTGAAATATAAGCCTATCACCAACGGTTATTTTTGCTTGTTTTAAAAGCGGTGCGCTTATGTAGCAAGTTAATGCTGGAGACTTACCGCTTTGAAGCTTAACTGTTGAGCCTGTTCTTCTTTCAGAGATTGGCAATATTTCGTCTATGATTTCAAAATCCATTTTTCCATCCACTTTCGGAGTTATTTTTTTTGCGGGTGATGATTTCTTAAAAAGGAATTTCATCATCTTGATAATCAGAGTTTCCGCTTGCCCCTGATCCTTGATTGTTATTTTGCCCTCCTTCTTGTGATTTGGCTTGCCCTTGAAGCGTCACTTCTGAAACCTCAATTTCCATGTAGGTTTTTCCCTCATATTCGCGGGTATCAAATGACCCACTTACACAAAGGGAAGCTCCTTTTTTGATGTAGGATGAAAGGCGTTCGCCTCTCACCCCCCACATTGAACAGTTGAACCAGATGGTATGCTCGTTTTCACCCCAGCCCGCTTTTACCGCGACTGAAAATCCAAGAACACTTTTACCCGTCTGGGTCTGTCGGATAGTGCTGTCTTGACCAACATTGCCCGCAATGGTGATGTTTCTCATTTATTGGGTTCTCCAAATTCTCAGTTCACCGCCTTCGACTTCGCGCTTGGCAACTGACATATTTAGCCGCCGTGCTGTTTGATAAAGTGAATTAAACTTTACCTCATCCGTTGCAATGAAGCTGTCGCCAACTTCCATTTGATCAAGAATTTTGACCATTGCCCCTGATCTTTTAGCTTCGGGCATTGGAATACCTTTTTCGATTTGAACATTTACTTCTTTCATGGCTTATTCTCCTATTGCCAGTTTAAGCGCTTGACGCACCTCCAAGCCTTTTGGCTTGTCCATTTGCTCCAAAGCAAAAATCTTGCTTTCAAGCTCATTCTCCTTATCCCGCAGCAATTCGGGATTTTTTGATTTGATCCACGAAATCATCCCATCACGCATTTGAGATGCGTTGGGCTTTTCCTGTGGCTTCTTCGCGGGTGGGTTTGATGCCTTGTTGCCATCATCATCACTTGCATCTTCATCAGGCTCTATCCCAGCCAGCCCCAGAAGCCCGTAACGCTTTGCGTAGGTCATGGCGCTCCCAAAGCCTTGCATATTGTTTTTGTCGATTATTAAATAAACGCGGCTTTCAAAGCTTTGGCCCGTGACATGATGAAAAGACGTTTCGACAAAATGACCAAGATCATCTTTGCCAGCACGTTGCACCAGAGCGAAGCCATTGGCTTGCAGGGCGGGCATTACAGCCTTGAAAACAGATTGAAGGCTCGCATACTTATTTTTGAAATGAGGGTTCACGCTGTCCTTGTGGGGCGTTCCCATTTCATCTTGTGCCTTGATTAGAGATTTTATTGCTTCGCTCATTATTTCATCCTCACTGAAATGGTTGATGGGCCAGTTTCTAGGCTTGCGCCCTCTATTTTTTCACCAGCCAAAAGTTGTTTTTTTATTTCCGCTTTATCGGGCGTTCTCGTGACCTTACAAAGCTGGGAGGGAATTTCTTCGGGGTTGGTAATCATAACCCGCTCTGACCCCTCACGCAGCGAAACAGTGGCTAGAGCGTGTGGAATTTTCTTTTGGCCCGTTACAGCAAGGATCGACTGCAAACCTCTCTTGATGCTGTCTTTCCGATATTTCACAATATCTCGACGATCACTGTAAATTTTTATCAGGTAAGAAAGCTTTTCAATGTCACCATCTGCGGCGTTTAAATCTTCAAGAGCAGATCCGACAAGATCTAAAACATCTGTTTCACCATGAAGCGTATCCCAGAATGTATCTAAATCTTCGGAATATGGCTCAAGGATTTCAGCAACCATGCGGATGGCGTTGGCATCCATTCTCATGAATGTACCGTCATCATTGGCGCTGTATCGGCGGCAACGTCAGCGTCATATTGCTTGCAAGCCTTATCAATGGCAGCGTCTATAATTCTTCCCGCAAAAACAGGAAAAGAACTTTCAAGATATTCCGTGTGACTGATTTGATCAGCGTCAGCTTTCTTCATCAGGTCGAGAGTATTTTCTAATATGGCGGCTGCGATAGCCGCTTTAATAGCGACAGGGGTGGGGTGTGACATTTTTTTCTCCATTTTTATTATCACCAAAGTAATCTTCTGTTTTTTTAAATACAAGACCTTTTTTAATTTTATTTTTTCATTCATTTCTGAATGGGCTTGTGTATCTCCATAAGAACTCTTGAGACGATATGGTATCTCTTGAACATATATGAAACAAAATAGATCTCTCTATATACAGTATAACCCAGATGGATCTATGTAGATCCATAACTCGACATACCACATATAGGGTAATGAAGAATTGAATCTCATTTTTCCACATTTGCTCAAGTTGACATTGGGGTTTTTTTGAAATAAAAGAAAAAAGGCGCTGATTAAAAAACCAGCGCCAAGTAAAAATGGAGGAAGGGTATGTCGCACCCCAACCGCAAGGTAGGGCATCCTTCCAATTAAATCAATGGAGGATAAAATGTCTCATAAGATGACAGCGCTCGCAATGGAGCAAAAAGGTTTGAAGCCAGCCGCTAAGATCGTTCTTTATTGGCTGGCCGATCACCACAATGGAGAAACAGGTGATTGCTTTCCAAGCCACAAGAGGCTTGCGGATCTATGCGAAATGTCTAGGCAATCAATAATTAACAATATTAAATCTTTGGAAGATGCGGGCTTGATCAGAAAATCGTCGAGGGTTCGCAATAATAACTCAAAGACCGCCAATGCCTATGAGTTGTTGCTGACTGATCTTTCAGCGTCTCCCACCCATGTCAAAAATTTGGACAACCCATGTCAAAAATCTTTACATGGGGATGTCAAAAAATTGGACAACCATAACCTTGTAATAAATAACCTTGGAATAGAACCAGTGTATTCTGTGGCTATTGCCTTCGAAGCTTTTTGGAAAGTTTACCCAAGGAAGGTCAAGAAAGCTGTAGCAAAAGAACAGTTTTCAAAAGCTTGTCAGAAGCATAAGCTCCAAGAGATTATGGACGGGGCCAAGGAATACGCTCAAAGCGTAGAGGGCAAAGACAAGAAATATATTCCTCACCCAAATAAATGGCTAAAAGATGAGCGGTGGAGCGATGAGGTTGAACATCATTCTAAGCAAGTTGATGCAGAGTTTCGGGGAATGGTCAATGATATTGCGGGGAACTTCTAAATGCTGCCAGCTTTAAAAACCACGGTTATGTCAAATGATGAGCGCAGAAAGCATAGGGCGCTTATCGTAATCAAATGCAAATCAATGTTAGCCCGTTTCTATGAAGCAAATCTTGACCCAGTTATTCGCAAGGAAATTTATACTGGTTGGGTCGAAGCTTTAGAAGATTATGAAATGGATGAGATCGAAGCCGCTTGCAAAAGACATCTTTCAGAAACGCCCAACAGGAGGCCGCATGAGGGCCATATAAAGGCGATGATCATAAAAGCCAGAGGAGAGCGCATAAAACGATTGCCTCCCACAAGAGAGCCTTACAGCGCCTCTGAGGATAGGCCAGAAATATCTGATGAGGATAGGGAGGCCAGAAGAAAAGCGGCTGATAGCATCATGAAACAATTTGGGTTTGGAAAATAAAAATACTTTGTTAAGGTAGGGAGTGGGTGCTTATTCGCCTGAGCCTCACAAACTGGCTTCCCTTGGCTAGGATACGCACTGCGATAGGGGAGCCTTTTTCTTCGCCTTCCATCATTCAGAATTTGTGCTATAAATAGATTAGTTACAATTTTCGGTGATCAAAATGTCAGAGCAAGAAAACGAAGATCAGGAAAAGAAAAAGCGCGGGCCTAAAGGGCCATCAAAAGACCTTTCAGATAAGGACTTTGAGAAGCTTGTCAGCATGATTAAAATCCAATGCACTCAGGACGAAATCTGCTCTGTTCTTGGCATGTCGGACACAACACTCAACCGCAGACTGAAAGAGCGTGACATAGAAAATTTTGAAGCCCTCTATAAAAAGGAAAATGCGGATGGGTGCAAATCCCTTCGTAGGATGCAATGGGATGCCGCAGAGAACGGGAACGCCACTATGCTGGTTTGGCTGGGTAAGCAGTATCTTGGGCAGCGTGACAAGCTAAACACAGAGATCACAGGGCCAAATGGTGGGCCAGTAATAACAACAGTTGAAAGCTATTTCGTTGAGCCGCCATCAAGCGATTGAAAAGGGAAAAATCTCCTTTGCGCTCCCAGCTTGGTCGCGTCCATTGTTTGCTGGCACAAGGGGAAGCCCAAGATACAAAGCGGCAAAGGGAGGGCGAGCCTCTGGAAAATCCCATTTCTTTGCTGAAATTTTGTTAAAGCGGATGATCGAAGATCCCAACACAAAGGCGATCTGCATTAGGGAAGTTCAGAGATCCCTTGAATTTTCTTCAAAGCAACTTTTGGCCGATAAAATAATTGCGATGGGCCTTGGTCATTACTTCGAGGTTCAGCAAACAAGAATTAGATCATTGTTGGGTGAGGGGATTATTATCTTTCAAGGGATGCAAGATCACACTTCCGACAGCGTTAAATCTCTTGAAGGTTTTGATATTGCTTGGTGTGAGGAAGCTCAATCTTTGTCGAGCCGTTCCATCGAGCTTTTAGACCCAACGATAAGAAAAGAAGGTTCTGAAATTTGGTTTAGCTGGAACCCATATAAAAAAACAGATCCAGTCGAAGAATTTTTTGAGAACAACAATCAGGCAAGCTTGGTTCATGTGAATTATTTGGAAAATCCTTTTTGCAGTGAAAACATCAAGGAAATGGCTGAGCGGGCAAAGGCTCAGAATATTTCAAAATATAATCATGTTTGGCTGGGCGATTATATGAAAGATATTGATGGTGCTCTTTGGAAAGATCCTATGATAAAATCGGCGCAGGGTTCAAAGGAAATTCCTCAAATGTCGAGAATTGTTGTTGCCATTGACCCAGCGGTTACTGCAAGTCAAAACAGCGATGAAACGGGGATAATAGTTGCGGGTAGGGCAGACGATAAGTTTTATATCTTGGATGATTTGAGTTTAAGGGCATCACCAGACACTTGGGCGCGGGCTGTTGTTGAGGCATATCACCATTGGAACGCTGATAGAATTGTTGCAGAAGTAAACAACGGTGGCGATTTGGTTGAAAAAGTGATAAGAACTATAGACAGAAGTGTTCCCTATACCCCCGTCAGGGCGTCGAGGGGTAAGATATTAAGGGCAGAGCCTATTGCGGCTTTATATGAGCAAGGGAAAGTTTCCCATTGCGGAGAGTTTAGGGAGCTTGAGGATCAAATGACCAGTTACACCCCGTTATCAAAAAAGTCTCCTGATCGTCTGGATGCTTTAGTTTGGGCTTTAACTGAGTTAAGCAGATCAACAGGTCAAGCCGTTTGGAGAATTAGCTGATGGGTATTTTGGACAATATAGCGGCGATCTTAGGTCGCAATCAGTCTTTTGAGCGGAAAGAAGCTCCGCAAATTCACATTAGCGGTCCAACATATAGCGGAACCAAAAAGGATAATTTCAAAAGTTTTGCCCAAGAAGGCTACAAAGAAAACGCGATTGTTTATCGTTGCGTAAATGAAATCGCTAACGGCGCAGCTTCAATCCCTTTCTGTGTTTATCAAGGCGATATAAAGCTTGAAGCTCATCCTTTGATCTCTCTCCTTGCGAGGCCAAACCCACTTCAAGCAGGGGTTGAATATTTCCAAAGCCTTTATTCTTACTTGCTTTTGTCTGGGAACTCTTATGCGCTGCAATCAGATGTAAACGGAGCGCCTAGAGAGTTGCACATTCTACGCCCAGATCGAATTGAAATTGAGCCTAGCAGCACTGCAATTCCAAAGTCTTATAAATATAAGCTGGGTCAAGAGGTGGTTAGAACCTATCCAGCCGATCCAGTAACAGGAGCCGCAGAAGTAAAGCATTTTAAGCTGTGGAACCCTCTGGACGATTATCAAGGACTTTCTCCCTTGGCGGCGGCGTCTATTTCGATTGATCAGAACAACATGGTTTCGAAGCACAACATTGCGCTTCTGGCTAACGGAGCGCGTCCGTCAGGCGCTATTGTGTTCAAACCCGCCGACGATGCGGGAAATCGACTTATGCTATCAGATGGGCAGCGTGAGCAGTTGCAAAGCGATCTCGCCAATAGGTTCAAGGGCGTCAACAATGCGGGGCGTCCAATGTTGCTTGAGGGTGATTTTGATTGGAAAGAAATGGGCATGTCTCCAAAGGACATGGACTTTATGGCCCAAGCAAATATGACTGCAAAGGATATTGCTCTTTGCTTTGGTGTTCCTTCTCAGTTGATCGGAATACCAGACGCTCAAACCTATGCGAATGTGCAAGAGGCGCGTCTGGCTCTGTATGAGGAAACTATTATTCCTCTGGCGCGTAGGATTGAAAGCGATTTAAACGAGTGGCTGGCTCCAGCGTTTGGTGATGATATATCAATTTCGTATGATATTGACGCGATCCCAGCCATGACAGAGCGGAGACGTAGAGTTTATGAAAATGTTACTTCGGCAGTTCGAGATGGAATTATCTCACGCAATGAAGCGCGTGAAAGATTGGGTTTACAACCCATCAGTGGTGGAGACGAGGTATTTATTGCTGCAAACTTATTCCCATTGGGTGGCCCAGAAGTGGCAGAAGATGAGGGGCAAGATCCAGAGGAAGCTGGCAAAGAAGCCTACGGCGAAACCGAAGTAAAAAAAAAGAGTGAAGTAGCCAAGGACACGTTCACAACTAGAGCGGAAGCATCAGCGCGGGCTTCTGAGATTGGGTGCGTTGGAACTCATCAGCATACGATTGACGGTGAAGCGGTGTTTATGCCTTGCGACACTCATGCAGAATATGACCGATTGGCTAAGGATCTTGACAGGTACGCCAGCCCCGAAGATATGCGTCACCGCAGAAAAGAAGATGATGATGAGGGCAAGGCTGAGAGCGATATAAAAACAACGCCTACCGATGCTATGGCTAGAAATGCAGAGCGCGGTTTAAATCTTCGCAAAGAATACGGACGCGGTGGAACTCAAATTGGAGTTGCGCGGGCCAATCAGCTTAAATCAAAAGAGCGCCTAAGCCCCAGAACAGTGCGGCGTATGCACAGTTATTTCTCAAGGCATGAAGTAGACAAGCAAGCCGAGGGATTTCGCAGAGGTGAGGCTGGATGGCCCAGCGCGGGCTTAGTCGCATGGCTTCTCTGGGGCGGTGATGAGGGCCAGAGTTGGGCGGCTCGCAAGGTCAAGGAGTTAGATAAAGAACGTGATAAGGCTCAAGAGTTGGCTGCATATATGGAAGATTTGCAAATTGAGGAAAAAGCGCCGGTTAAAATCTCAGAGGCAGTCAAAAAAGGTTTAGCCGAAAAGGTCAAAGACCATAACGAAGAACATGGAGACAAGAAGGGCAAGAGGGTCACGCAGGGGATGCTGGAGGCGGTTTTCCGCAGGGGCGTAGGAGCTTACAACACAAACCCATCTTCTGTGCGTCCTAGCGTCAATTCTGCGGATCAATGGGCCTACGCTCGCGTGAATGTATTTTTGCAAGCGGTAAGAACAGGGAAATATAAAAGCGGAAAGTTTGACACGGATCTTCTTCCAGAGGGGCACCCTCTAAAGTCAAAGGATAAAAAATAATATCAATCTTCAATTTCTATTGGGTCTGCATAAGAAAAGCTATTCAATGCGCCTATCACTTGCCCCATTGATTTCAGCCCCTCTATAATAGAGAAGATTTCTTGCCTTGATGGAACTTCGTCAGTGATGCTTACATGCTCATTGAAATCCTCCATGTGAAGGTATGACTTGTTATATTTCTTTTGATGGATCATTTTTCTTCTGAGGGATCTTCCGTGAAGATGCGCTTGTATTCTTCTTCTGTGATTATGCCGTATTCTCTGGCCCCACCTGCTAAGATCATGGCCCAATGCTCACCATCACGGCCCTCAAGAGCGAAATCCAATCCTAAAGAAGCTTCTTCAATGATATATGCTTCAATGCAGTTGTAAGCCTCATCAAGTTCTTTATCTTGGCCTTCAAGTTCTAAAAATTTATAAGCGGCCAATCCTCTCATGAGGTTAATTGTCCTAGAGTTTTCTGGGCTGAACATTTCCATAGGCAAAACTCGCATCTTAAATTCTGGATCATCCAAATCTCCCAATCCTATAATCGCCTTAACGTAATCTGAGAACCTTTCGGCCCTCAGAATAAATTGCTCCGATACTTTCATTATGCCCATCCCATGCTAACAGCAAAGATCCAGCCCACAGACGCGGCACCGATCACCGCGAAGATAATAACATCTTGCTTCCAATTTGTCATAACGTCCACCTTCCATAATCAGCGGCCTTCTCATCCATAAAGCAATGGCCGCAAGCTACAAAGCTACTTTTGAACCACTCGCGGAAGGTTTCACCCTCATGCTTGATTTCATCAAAGTAGATTTTCAGAGCGGCAAGATCATCACCGCTCAATTCAACTGTATGCTCAATTTTGATTTTCATATTTATCTTCCTTCAAGTCTATTTTAACACACAAATCATTGAGGTTGGTGGAAACGATTGGCGGCTGTTGATCCCTGTAAGCTTTCCAGATGGTTTGATTGTACATCATTCGAGATCCGCTATTGATCCTCCACCCGCGGTATTCCCAAGGATGGTCAAGATCACCCTTGCGTCTGGTTTTTTTTAATTTGGGTTTCATCACCAAACCTCCCCTTCCTCCATGAAATCAATGGCGTCATAAACTCCTAGCGGAGCGGAGAGAGATCCATCGTCCATGATGCGGCGGGTGGCGAAGGTTTTCGCACCGTGATGCTCAAGCCAGCGCTTGCCAATCTTCATGGCGGTAGTTGGGTTTAGAGCGTCGAACTCTATCATGGTGTTCAGGTGGTCAAGCGGCCCTTCAATGGTAGGCTCCACCTCTACATGGATGACGCACTTGTTTCCCCTGCGGGCTTTGATTTTGCCTTTAAGGCGCTCCAAGCGCTTTTTGGCAGCTTCGTCAGAAAGAAGAAATTGAATTGAATGTGCCATTTATACCTCCGATGGCTGTGGGGCCGAAGCCCCGTTGATTAATATTGTGGTTGATAGTTCACTTTTTGAACGCTTTGTTTGATGCCCTGCCAACCTGTTTTGGCGATTGTTACGGCTGTTGCAGCTTGGGCTTTAGTCGCTTTTATTTCCCACTCATCAGCAGCGAACTCTACGGCGGCATCAAATGCGCGGCTCCAAGATGCTGATCCCTCGAAGGAAATCAAAGCTGCTTCTGCTAGTTGTTGAATTTCGAATTGGCTCATGTATGCGGTTTTCATTGTGTCTCTCCATTTTCTATAAAACTCTTATGACAGCCCTGCCAAACAGTGTCAACAATTTATTTACAAAATAATAATACTAAATTGAACCCTTAAAAATCTTGATGGGCGGGGCCGAAGCCCCACCAAAGTTTTAGTGATTGATCGCGTGAACCCAGATGCCGTAGACCATCTTTTCGGAGCTATCGAAAGTATCGTGAGGGATGCCTTCAATGACAGCGCAGTAGTGACCCGCCATGCGAGCGATGCAGACGCCTTCTGTGTCCTTGGCTTTAGCCCTACGGCCATCAAACTTGGGAGCCGCCTTCCAGAACCACCCATGCTTGTTCAAGACTTTCTCGTAAACGGATTTCATTAACCCGTTGCGAGCCGACTTTTTGCCGCCAGCGTCTTTATTGGCTTGCGCCAGTTCGCGGTAACAATCCTCATAAGAGAGGTCTAAGGCGATTGCCATAGCGCGGACACCACAGTCAGCAGCGGAACCCTTTCGGCCAGAAGCGGAGCGCCCGCCATCGGTGTAAGTGAAGTTTGAGTTTGACATTTTTTTGCCCTCCATGAGCATTGTGGGGTCGAAGACCCTGTTTTGGTAAGACTTGTATGACAGCTTTCAAAATCAATGTCAACAATTTATTTACACATGGGGTAAAGATTATGGGGGGGGATCTTCTCCCCCCTTGTTTCCTATGCTTTCTCTTTCTCTGCGGCCAGCTTCTCGGCTGCGGCCATGATCACGCTCAGAGGGGTCATTTTACCGTTGAGGTAGTAAAAGCAGCGAGTGAACGTTGTGTTGAACTCATTGGTCACTAGGTGGGGCGTGACGCTCACAGGAAGCCCGCCAAACAAGCGGCCAAGCTCAACAGCTTCGTGATACTTGGCAACATGATCTTGGATCATCTGATGAACGGTTTTAGAAACTTCCTTGTGCTTGGCTTCAACGCGATCGTTTTTAGGGGCTGGCTTCACAATCTCAACCTCTTTAAATTCAGAGCGAAGGGCCAAAAGAGTTTTAATTTCAGCATGAAGCGAGGCATCAAATAGTCGCATATGCTTTTCTCGGATCTGGTGAAGATCAAAAGGGATAAGCCAGCAATCTTCTCGTGACAGGTTATCTAAGGAAAATTCAACGTTTCCTCTGAGGATCAGGCTATAAGCTGCATTTAAGATGCCCATAGCCTCTTTCTTGTGAGCTTTAGCAGCAAAGGTTCCATCTGCTTGAATTTGCTCTGATGCAAAGTTGATGTGATCCTGAACTGTTTTTAATTTGGTGTAGTAAGTCATATCTTCCCCCATTGGTTATGAAGTTAAGGTATTCCTTCTTCAATATGTTGTCAACAATTTATTTACAAATACAGCAACAATCCTGGGATTATGTAGTAAAATCAACAGCTTAGCTATTATCTTTTTTTGACAAACTAAGCATGGTATAAGGGTTTATGGCTTTTCCAGTTTACATAAAAGCGGGCAAAACCCGCCTCTCAATCGCTAAAGAGATCAGGGAAGTGAACCGTTTAAGAATGGGTTACGAGAAAAGCATGGCGCGAAAGCTCCAAAGCCTTTTTCTCAAGACAGCCAGACAAGCGGCCAAGGCTTACGAGATCGGCGGCAATATAGAAGCGGCCACCAGTGATCTTGAGGCAGAGCTTGGGGCGGTATTTCGGGCGACATATACAAGCGTGATTGATAAGTTTGCCAGCCGTGTCACGGAGAACAGAAAGGCAGAAAGCCAATTTCAAAGCCTGATATTTCAATATTACGCAAGAGAGGGCGCATCAAAGGTTGTGGGTGTTGCTGCAACAACCAGACGGGGCATTTTAAGGGCCATAGAGATGGGGGAAACTGAGGCGCTAGGGGTCGATAAGACAGCCAAGCTGATCGTTGACCGCACAGGCGGCACAATAGGGCGCTCAAGGGCCGCAACAATCGCAAGGACGGAAACCCATGCGGCGGCGTCTTTCGCTACTGACGAAGCCACTAGGGAGCTAGGTTTGCCAGCCCAAAAGAAGCGGTGGGTTTCTGTGGGCGATGCGCGAACACGGCCAAGCCATTCGGCGGCCAACGGCCAAGAGGTGGGAATTGATGAGCCCTTTATCATCAGGGATAAGGGCGTCGAAATAGAAATGAAGTATCCGCACGATGGATCTGGCGGGGCTTCAAATAATATAAATTGCAGATGTTTGGCGGTTTATTTCACTGATGAGGACGATCTATTCGACGATGAAGGTGGCACTGTTTCCGCAACTCCTGTCGCTCCCGCCCCTCCAACGCCCGCCCCCGTGGCTCCTGTTGTTCCCGCCATACCTACCGCACCAGTTGAGCCGCCAAGCCCATTTGTAACAATTCCAGTTTCAAATAAGTTTACAAGGCCAAATAAAGGCAGGGTTTCTAATGATAATTTTCCAGTCATATCAGGCAAAGATGCCAAAGATAGGATTGATGAAATCGTTCTGGAGGCGTCCAAAGATGAAAGATATAACAGCAAGGGAAGGTTCAGCACTCATGCTGGTTCATCTCTCAAAGATTTCGCTGGGAAAAATACTGACTTCGATAATCTTACGGATGACGCAACGGCGATGGTTGCGGTTATTACTGATGAGCTAAATTATTTAGCGGATTTCTTTGATGTTCCAAGGCTTAGAGGATACCATGTAGACCCTCCAAGAATGAAGGCCATAGCCTCTCAGGGGGATGGGATCATGAACTTAAATTCTGTTTACTTCAACAGATACGCTGCAAATATGAGAGATCCAGTAGATCCAGTTGAAGCGACTGCTAATTATGACGCAGCGAAAATTAAATATGATGCTTCGGCAGAAGAATATTCCAATAACAGATCGGAAATATTTCGCTTGGAAAGGGGTCTGGAAAGGGGCGATGTCAATAAAGACGAAGCGGAGCTTTCTTTGCTCAGACTTTCAAAGCGAAACAGAGAGCTTTCAGAAATCATGAGGGAAGAAAGAAAAATTTTAAATACTAATCGAAGAAATACGATGTCTAGCTGGGAGGTTGGTAGCGATGTTCAAAAACCTTTTACGGCTGAAAAATACTCCGTAAATGGAATAGATCACATGAGGTCAACCATGTATCATGAATTTGGGCATCACATTCATCAGTATTTGGGCGCGGTCGTAAGTGAGCGCGGGTTTATTATTGATGTTCCTACAGAGGATAGATTGAAGGCGTTCTTTAGGAAAAACTTTAGATTAAAGAAAAAAAGGCGGGAGCTTCTGGCAACTGAATACATGGAGCAAGACGAAGCGGAATTTTTCGCTGAAAGCTTCTCCCTTTGGGCAATGGGTCTTGACGATAAGGTTCGTCCTGAGTTCGTTCAATTTTTAAAGGTTTTGGTAGATGACAAAAGCATACAATAGGATCAAAGAAATATTAGGCTATGAAACAGTCACGAAAGAAAAATATGAAGAAATCCAAGAGTTGTATTTCGACTTAGATGCAGACGAAACTGGAATTGTGGATGTTGTTGATAACACGCTTGAGCAACGGTTTATTTCTGATCAGTTAGATTTTGACCCGAGGGTTTAGGATATTTTTGTAGGTGCTTTAAAATCTTTCAACAATATGGTAGATTGCAAACAATCAAAACGTGAGGACGCTCACCATGCCGTTACCAAAGCCCAATAGTGGCGAAACAGAAGAAGATTTTATGGGTCGCTGCATGGGCGATGATAAAGTCGTTTCTGAATATCCAAGCAGAACCCAACGGGCAGCGGTTTGCTTGTCCAGTTATGGCAAGTCAGAACCAAAGGAAAATGAAATGAGTGATGATATTGAGTTCAAAGATGAAACTCTTGATGTGAAATTCGACATCAAGGCAATGGATGACAGCGACGATAAGGGCGAGTTCAGCGGATACGGCTCCATCTTCGGCAATAAAGATCTTGGAAACGATGTTGTCGTAGAGGGTGCTTTTGCTAAGTCTATCGGGCGCAAGGGTGCCAAGGCTGTTAAAATGCTTTACCAACACCGTGCCGATGAACCCATCGGGGTCTTTGATGAGATAATCGAAGATCGTCGCGGCCTAAAGGTCAAAGGTCGTTTAGCTATGGGAACACAGCGGGGCCGCGAAGTTTATGAATTGATGAAAATGGGCGCGATTGATGGCTTGTCTATTGGCTACCGCGTCGAACCAAAGGGCTACGATTATGACGATAAGGGCAAGCGCCGTTATTTGAAATCAGTGGATCTTATGGAGATTTCTGCCGTAACCTTTCCTATGAACCCCAAAGCTAGGGTTTCAGCGGTAAAGAGCGATAGAACAGTCCGTGAATGGGAAGAAGTCCTGCGGGATGCAGCGGAACTTTCCAGAAGCGAGGCGAAGGTTGCAGCTTCGGCTGTAGCAAAGGCACTGGAACAGCGGGATGCTGGCGCTCAGGAAATGCCTTCTGAACTGGTAAGCGAGTTAGATCGCCTCACCAATATCCTTAAATCCTAAACAGAAAGGTTGATTGTCATGGATGATAATCTCAAAACTTATCTGGAAGGGCTGAACGGTGCTTTTGAAGAATTTAAAGCAACAAACGATCAGCGCCTTGCAGAAATCGAAAAGAAAGGCGATGCCGATCCGTTGGTAGAAGCCAAATTGTCAAAGATCGAAGCCGATCTTGACCGCTTTGAAACTGTAAACCAAAAGCTGGTTCAGCAGGAAAAAGCTTCCGAAGGTTTCGCTGAGAAACTTGACGGTATTGAAACACTCTTGAAGCGTCCAAATTCTGGCGTTGAAACCAAGAGCGTTGATATTGCTGTTAAGGCTTGGGATACTTTCATGCGCAAAGGCAACGAAGGCTTAGACGCCGACGAAGTTAAAGCGTTGACAGTTGGAACAGCCGCCACAGCGGGCAACTTGGCTCCAGAGGAATATGTTGCTGAGTTAATCAAGATCGTAACTGAAATCTCACCAGTTCGTTCTGTTGCTCGCGTTCGCGCCACAACCTCCAAAGAAATTGAAATCCCAACAAAGGATGCAAATTTCGCGGCGGCTTGGACTGCGGAAACTGGCACACGCTCAGAAACCACTGGTTATTCAACAACCTTGAACACTATCGCCACTCATGAGCTTTACGCTTTGGTCGATATTTCTTCAATGTTGCTGGAAGATAGCGCTTTCAACATGGAAGCCGAAATGAACCAAGAGTTCGCCGAGCAGTTTGCTAAGGGCGAAGGCGCAGCGTTCATTGCTGGTAATGGCACAAACAAGCCAACAGGTATCACTAACGGGAACACCGTTGCGCACACCGCTACAGGTGCAGCATCAGCGGCAATCTCTACCGATAACCTGATGGACTTGGTTCACGGCTTGAAATCAGAGTATGCAGCTAATGCTACAATGATGTTCAACCGCGCAACTTTGGGCATTATCCGTAAGTTGAAAGACACAGCGGGCCAGTACATTTTCCAAACTGGTTTCTCTGGTCAATCTGGCGCTCCAAACACAATCATCGGTATCCCATATGTGGAAGCCCCTGATGTAGCAGATGCGGCTTCTGGCGCGAAATCTGTTCTCATCGGTGATTTCCGTCGCGGATATATGATCGTTGATCGTGTTGCGCTTTCAGTATTGCGTGACCCATACAGCCAAGCGGCAACGGGCCTTGTCCGTTATATCGCTCGCCGCCGTGTCGGTGGTAAAGTGGTTCTTGCCGAAGCTATGCGCGTTCTGAAACACGCAACTTCATAAAGAGCAAACGAGGGGAGCGTCCACCCGCCCCCCTCACCCTTCAAGGAGTGGATCTATGAAGCAAGTACAGATGATTTATAGCGTGGCTGGTGAAAGTAACGCATCAGGAACAGAAGCCCGCAAATATTTTGTTGGTGAGATTTTACCCACAGATACGGCTTGGCAAAAGAAGCTGGCGAAGTCTATGATTGAACGCGGCGCAGCCATTGAGGTGCAGGGCAACGCGGGGCCAGAAGAAACCAAAGCCAAGCGCAAGAAAGCCCCTGCAAAAAAATAAGGGGGCATCATGCCAAGAGATATTAATTCGACAATCAAGACAGCTTTGCTTCAACCAGAGGTAAAGCTTTTCTATGCGATTGAATTGAACTTCTACAATCCAGACACAAGCGCAGCAGCGCCCCTTCGTTTCTGGACAGGGGTTGGAACTACAACCCTCAACAGTCAAACCTATTTTGGAACTGGAGAATTGTTGCAAATATCGGGGCTTGAGGAAGTCGCTGATTTAAAGGCCACAGGCATCAGTTTGACTTTATCGGGCATCCCTACCGAAGTGGTAACTGCGGCGCTTGCTCACGAATATCATGGGCGCTCAGCATATGTTTACTTTGGGGTTCAGGGAAATGCGAACCTTACGAATATGTTTGAAGGTTATATGGACCAGCTTTTAATTCAAGATGGTCCAGAAACATCTACGATCCAAGCTAAGCTTGAAAGTAAGCTGATTGATTTGCAGCGTACAAGGCCATTTAGATACACCCAAGAAAGTCACTCAAATCTGTATTCTGGGGATACATTCTTTTCGTTCGTGGAAGATTTGCAGGACAAGAAAATAGACTGGGGAAAAGACGTAGAATGAGGTATCAACAGGAATTTTTATCTTCTGTTTATATTGAGATCCAAGCGCTCATTCAGTTGCACTGGGAGCAGATCGCGTTAAACAAAGATGAAATAAAACTTAATCCTGATTGGGATCAATACGAAGCCGCAGAAGCGCGGGGCGTTTTGAAGGTATTTACTGCCCGTGATGATGGGGTTTTAGTTGGGTATTTCGTGGTTCTCGCGCAGAGATCAATGCACTACAAAGACCATATTTTTGCTTATAATGATGTTTTGTTTTTGCATCCAGACTATCGAAAGGGTTTGGCGGGGATGAAGCTTTTGAAGGTAGCAGAGAAATTTTTAAAGCAAGACGGTGTTTCTTTGCTGATCGTAAACACCAAGGTTCACAAACCATTTGATGCGCTGCTTGAAAGAATGGGTTATACTCACATAGAAAACAATTTTTCAAAAAGGCTTAACTAATGATCACTGGGGCGTATGTTTTATCAGCAGTTGGAGTTACGGGTGCAACCGCAGCGGTCACTTACGCCGTAGGGGTTGCTGTTGTCGCAACTGTGAGCGTTGTTGCTTTAAGCGCGGCTCTCGACGATAAGCTTAAAGGGTTAAATCAAGGGGGTGCTTCTAGGGGCTTAACAAACCAGATTGATCCAGTCGGAGATTTTGAACTTGTTTATGGCGAAACTAGAAAAGGCGGCTTGATCACTTATGCAGAGGTAAGCTCTGACAATAAATATTTGCACAGATTTTTAGTTTTAGCTGGGCATGAAGTCGATAGTATCGGTGATATTTATATTCAAGACGAAATTGTAAGTTTTGCCTCTGGTTCAGAAGGTTATGTGACCACTGGCGCGGGTGGAACAAACTGGAACCAAAAGGTTTATATTAAAAAGTTCACAGGTTCCCCAACCCAGAATATTTATAGTGACCTTCAAAGTCTTGGTGGTTCGTTTAACAAGCCAACAGATATAAACAGCGCGTTCAAGGGTCAGGGTATTGCTTGCCTTTATATCAGGATGGAATATGACGCAGATACGTTTTCTGCGGGTATGCCCTTGATCACCGCAAAGGTTCGCGGCAAAAAGCTCTACGATCCCAGAAAGGACAGCACCAGTAGCGCCTATCAAAGTTCGCTAGGTGTAAGCAATCACAGAACAAACAACCCCTCTACATGGCAGTATTCTGACGAGCCAGCCTTAGCGATTAGGGATTACCTCACCTCTGGTTTTGGGGTTGGTGCAGAGCAAACATCTATTGACGATGATATGATTGCAACAGCGGTAGCCGCTTGCGCTTCAACGGGTGCATCGGGCGTTGAGGAAAACTCTTTTAAGATAAATGGGGCTGTCACAACTGGAGGAACTCCGCAACAGAATTTAAATTCGTTTATGACAACGCTGAACGGAACCTTATTTTACGGTCAAGGCAAGTGGCGCTTATTGGCGGGCGCGTACACTTCACCAGACGCATCCGTAAGCGGGGCAAACGCTTTTGGGTATGATGACATTATAAGTGATATTGGTGTTTCTACGCGTTTCTCACGGCGCGATACCGTAAATACAGTCAGGGGAACATTTATAGATGGGTCGGCTGGTGGAAGATATATCCCTACAGATTATCCAGAACAGCAAATCCCAAGTCTTTCAGAAGATAATGGTCAGGAAAGTGTGCTTGATCTCACGCTACCTTTAACAACCAACAGCGCAACGGCGCAGAGGATTGCGAAACAGGTTCTTTTTGTTGGTCGTGAGCAAATATCTATTTCCGCTTCGTTTACCCTTGAGAAAGCTTTTTCTGTTCAAGTTGGTGATACCATCGAATTGACCCTTGATCGTTATGGCTGGACGCAAAAGCAGTTTAAGGTAATGGGCTGGAAGATGAGCGGCCTTGATGGTTCTAATCCTTCTGTGAGCTTGAACCTTCAAGAGACATCATCCACTGTTTATCAATGGTCTATAACCCAAGATGAATATCAAGCCATCACTCACAACAATACTAGCCTTGGAGATCCCACTGCGGGCCTTGCAATCAGTAACCTTACGGCAACTGCCACATCAGCCCTTCAAACAGATGGCACTGTTATTTCAAGGATGCTTTTATCTTGGACTGCCGTAACCAACCCTCTTTTCAAGCATTACGAAGTTCAGTGGAAACCGAACAGCCTTTCGAATTATTCTACAACGACAACGCCGAATGCGGCCATAGAAATAGAAGGATTGACAGCGGGAACTGCTTATAATTTTTCAGTAAAAGCTGTTACTGTAAGAGATAATTCTGGAACCGTTGCAACAGTAAATGAAACGGCGGTAACGGATACAACCGCTCCTGATGTTCCAAGCGCCCCAACCGTAACGGCGGGGGTAAAGCAATTAGAGGTTTCGTGGCAGGGATACAGCTTTCCTACTGATTTCGCCTCTATGAATGTTTATCATTCCACAACAGCAGGTGGAACTTATTCCAAGATTGGATCTTCTGCGGGTACTAGCCTTGTTCATAGCGGTCTTACGCAAAACACAACTCATTATTATAAGCTTCTTGCTAAAGATTTTTCTGGAAATCCCCCTACTACTACTTCTCAAGAAATAATCGCTAAGCAATCCCCTGCGGGAAACGGTACGGTTTCTGCAGATGTTGTTGGGCCAGCGGGCTTATCTACATTCCAAGCAACAGTTTATAAAAGATCATCGTCAACAATTACACAAGCTCCATCTGGTGGTACTTTTAATTTTGGAACTAATGCCCTAACGCCCCCAACGGGTTGGTCTGCAAGCATCCCTACTGGAACAGATCCAATTTATGCGTGTAATTTTCAATTTCAAATTCAAGGCGATACTGGCTCAGAGACAGCGGGAACTTGGTCAACTCCATACCTTTATGCAGAGAATGGGGCAGATGGACAGAATGGTCTATCTACTTTTGTAGCAAGTGTTTTTCAGAGATCATCGTCAGTGATTACTCAAGCTCCAACGGGAGGCTCTTATAATTTTTCAACCAACACTTTAACCGTTCCAAGCGGATGGAACGATGGAGTTCCAAGCGGTTCAAATCCAGTTTATGTTTCAAATGCTACTGCAAGCGTTTCTGGGCCAACGGGAACCGATAGTAGTTTGTCTTGGTCTACCCCCGTTAAATTCGCAGAAGATGGGGCGACAGGCCCAACAGGCCAAAGCGGCCTTATCGTAACTTTAAATGGCGCAGAGATACAAACTAACAATGTAGATCCTCAAACTACAACGCAAGCTCAGCTTGATAGTGCGTTCTTAGCGGCAAACCCAACCTTAGCTCAAATGAGCGATATACCTGATGATAGTATCGTGTGGGCTAGGTTTATCAATCCAAGCTTTACAAATGCCACAAGCATGGTTTCTGGAAAGCGCTATGTCATTGAGGTTCTAGGCACATCTGATTTTACCGCAGTAGGGGCTACAAGAAATCTTGTTGGAATTGAATTTACATCGACAGGATCAACAACTGGAACAGGTAAGGTTACAACCGCATCCACAAGACAATGGGATTACAATACTCAAAACTGGTCATCACATGCCCAAACATTTGACGCCCCAGCAATATTTTCCCCATCGGTTTTTGCTCTCGAAACATTTTCGCAGTTTATCGCGGCTACTGAAATTGTAAGCGATAAGCTAAGGGTAAATTCTGAGGTTAATTTAGAAGATGGGGCCGCTTGGAAGGTTGGAAAGGGTAGTTGGGATGATGAAACAAATGGTATTTTTCTAGGAAATCCCGCTGGAAACCTTGATTTTGCATTTTCAACTTTTGGACAAAACAGCAGCAATGCCGATCATGGGGTATCATTTTCCGATATTGAAACTAGGATCACAAATCCAGTTATACTTAAAGTAGCGGCTGACACTATATCATCAGGCAATGTTGTTAATACTGGACCATATGTTATAAAAAGCGCCTCTACTAATCCAAACGCTACCTCTATTACATTAAATGCGATTGGGGGAGGTGCTGGCGGTGCTGCATCAACTCAAACAGTAGCCCCTACATCAGGGGGTAGGACAAGATACCGCCTTATATTCAACAATTCTGCTCAAGCTTACATAAATGCTAGTGGGGGTACAGCGGACGCTGGTGAGGGATCTGATAAATGGAGGGGTGATGATGGTCAGGATAGCGCATTTGCCTCTGGCGGTGAGGGCGGGTCAAGTTCAAGCGATCCCGGTGATGCGGGAACTTTAGGCTCTGGCGGCGGCGGCGGCGCAGGTCGGCCCCCAAATTGGAATACATCTTCCAAAAAAGGCGGCGCTGGAGGCGGCGCAGGTCAGCATATTACTAATTTTTTTGACATTTCTGCTTACACTACAGTCGTACTGCAAATTACAGAGGTTGGTAATCGTTATAACACCAGCGAAGGTAATGGAGGTGTCGGAGATAGAGGCAATGGCGGCGATGGCGGCGATGGAGTTGTAAGATATACCATAGAAACTGATGGCCCAGAGCCAGTTCGTCTTGATACCCAACCAGAGATAGAAGATCAGTTCAGTACGTCTGGTGAAAAATTCAATCATCCATCTGGCTTCCAAGTTAGGTATGGTAGCTTTAGTAGTACGTCGGACAGCCCTCAGTCATTTACGTTTACAACGGCTTTCTCGACTACATGCCTTGCGATAATAACTGACGTATCTTGTATAACCACAAATCTTTCAAGCACTGGGTTCACGGCCGATCGTGATAATGACTACAGCGACACGCTGATAAGATACATTGCGATTGGGCATTAAAAAGCTCAATTGATGTAAAACCTAAACTATGATACGTTCCCAGTATCGCCAAAAAGGAGACTTATGATATGGCTACTTTAAACAACAGGGTCTTTGATAATGGCCTTACGACTTTAGACACAGAAGCAAATAAAGTTCTTGTGACTTCACAGGAGGCTTCAACATACGCAGAGGCAAATTCGACTTTTGCTATGGGAAATTCTACTAGCCTTTCAATAGGTGCGCCAGCGGATCGAAGCGGCGGCGGTCGTAAGGTTGCAGTAGCGGCCATTACTGACGGCTCAGTAACGGCTACTGGCACTGCAACGCATTATGCGCTTGTAGACACCAATAATAGTCGTTTGCTTGCCACGGGCTCTCTTACAGCCTCTCAGGCGGTTACATCTGGAAACACGTTTACCCTTGCGACTTTCGACATAGGTATCCCAGACCCTGCATAAGTAATTTCAATTAGGGGGCTGCTATGGCTTTAGTATTTGCGGATCGCGTCAAGGAAACCACAACCACAACCAGCACAAGTGATTATGCGCTTGGCGGGGCGGTCAACGGGTTCCAAACCTTTGCGGCTATAGGGAATGGAAACACAACCTATTACGTCTGCACGGATGATAGCGATTTTGAAATTGGGATCGGAACCTTCTCAACAACGGGGCCGACACTAGCGCGAACAACGATCATAGCGTCAACTAATTCTGGAAATGCTGTAAATTGGGGGGCGGGATCAAAGAATATCTTTGTTTCAGAACCCGCCTCCAAAGCTTTTATAGCGGGCAGTGACGGTAATTTTAGGCTACCAGATAACGTAAAGTTATTAATTGGTAATTCAGGTGACCTTCACATTTATCACGATGGCAGCAAGTCTGTTATAAGTGATGAGGGTACTGGAGATTTGCAACTCCAAGGCGCTAATGCTGTCAAGATTATGAACCCAAATGGGATCAATCTTGCGATAGCAAATAGCGGTGGTTCTGTTGATTTATACTTCGATGGAACAAAAAGATTTGAAACTACTAATGCGGGTATTTCTGTAACAGGTAATATTTCAGCAAGCGGAACCATTGATGGCCGTGACGTTGCAGCGGATGGCACAAAGCTTGATGGCATAGAAGCAAGCGCAGATGTAACGGATGGCGCAAATGTAGGGGCCGCTCTTACGGGCTTCTCTACTGGCACTGACGCGGCTTCTGATGATCTTATACCAATTTATGATGTAAGCGCGAGTGCATGGGAAAAGCACACCGTTGCGAATATTGCCCTTCAAGGCCCACAGGGAGCAACAGGGCCGACAGGCCCACAGGGATCTAAGGGGCAAAAGGGTGAAATTGGCGCGGGCGGCGCGACTGGAAGCAAGGGCCAAAAAGGGCAAACTGGGGCGACAGGGGCGACAGGCCCAACTGGATCTCAGGGAACTAAAGGCCAGAAGGGTGAGATTGGGGTAACAGGCCCAACTGGCCCTACGGGGTCAACTGGATCTCAAGGAGTAAAAGGCCAAAAGGGCGAAATAGGAGCGACAGGCCCATCGGGTTCGAACGGATCTAACGGTGCAAAAGGTCAAAAGGGTGAGCAAGGTATCCAAGGCGGTACTGGCAACACTGGCGGCACTGGGCCAACAGGGGCAAAGGGTCAAAAGGGAGAGGTAGGGGTTACAGGAGCCACTGGCCCAACAGGTGCCAGAGGTCCAACTGGAAGCACTGGGGCTAAAGGGCAAAAAGGTGAAGTAGGGAATACGGGATCTACTGGAGCTAAGGGTCAAAAGGGTCAAACTGGGGGAACAGGCAGCACAGGTGGAACTGGCCCTACTGGAGCGAAGGGCCAAAAAGGAGAAACTGGTTCTCGTGGCCCAACTGGAGCAACTGGTCCTACTGGTTCGACTGGGGCGCGAGGCCCGACAGGATCGACAGGATCGACAGGAGCCAAGGGTCAGAAAGGCCAGCAAGGAATACAAGGAACTGGAGGTGGCACTGGCCCAACAGGAGCAAAAGGGCAGAAGGGCCAAACTGGTTCGACTGGACCCACGGGTGGCACTGGACCCACTGGGTCACGAGGTCCAACGGGGCCGACAGGTCCGACTGGAGCTAAAGGGCAAAAGGGGCAAAAGGGTCAAACTGGGGCGACAGGATCACGCGGGCCGACAGGTCCGACAGGGCCAGCAGGGGGCACTGGTCCAACGGGAGCAAGAGGGCCTACTGGTCCAACTGGTCCATCTGGAGCAAGTCTTAATGTAACCAATAACCAAGTAAATACTTATGCCTTCATGTATTATAACGCCTCAGGAAGTTACAATCCTGGGACTACCGTATCTGGAAGCTCCTTGAAATTTGCTAACTCTGTTGGATCTTCTGGTT
>OBMK010000368.1_pt1 | contig 43277 bp, 23 predicted proteins | sample 1539081 | NCBI WGS metagenome assembly OBMK01 (sample SAMEA3355528, study PRJEB22509) | marine metagenome | biome: marine; feature: river plume; material: water | place: USA | collected 2010-08-07 | depth 0.5 m | reverse complement strand
GTTCCAACTTTTAGTTTCATTCTACAATGTCAATATCATTCTCATATGATGTAAATCCGTTTTCTTTCACAACCTTCATTACATAATTGACCCTTCCTATAAGTTCATCTTTGTGTGAGATAAGGAAAACGTTCTTGTCTCCGTCTCTACCCATCTTTTTAAGAACAGCAAGCGATCCTTCAACTCCTGCTGTGTCCATACCACTATCAATAAGTTCATCAATAAACAATAAGTTAATTTTTTGATACAGACTTTCCCAAACATCACGGAATGCAAAGCTCATACCAAGTATAAGTCTGTTACGTTCACCTCTTGACAAGTTGTCAAAGTCTAAGTCTTGTCCTAGTTGTGTAATTTCAACATTTAAATCGTTCTGGAATACAACACTATGTGGTAATCCTAGTTTATCAAGATAGTATGTAAGTCTATTGTTAAGATATGCTAAGTTTTGATCAATAATCTTCTTGCGAATAAAGCTATCTTTGTTAGTTAGTAACTTTAATAAGAAGTCTTGATGTTCTTTATAACTTGTAAGGTCATTCACTGGAGACCAGTCAATTTCCTGCATAGCAGTGTGATTCAATTCATCAATTTGTGCTTGATAAGGATCAGCTTCTTCTTGTTTTGACGTAAGAGATTGTTTTAAACTGTCGACGTTCTGCCTATGCTCATAGGCTTCTTTAGCAGTTTCATAAAATACATTAGGCTTGCCGTTGATGTCTCCGATCTCTGTAAGTGCTTTTGTAACATCAATAAGTTTATCACCAACTTCTTTTTGGTATGATATAGCATCTTCAAGTTCTTTTGACTTACGTTCTGCAATCTCTGCTTTTTTGTCTGCATGTAGCTCTTGTCCACATGTATAACATGTTGCATCATCAAGATCTGCGATGTCTTTATTAGCTTTTTCAACAGACTTGTTTGCACGTACTAGTGCAGGCTCTAATGTGCTTAATTCCTTTTTTAGAGCCATAATAGCATTGTTATGTTCAGTCCAATTTGCTAATTTTTCATGACTATCTAATTCAACATCAATATTTAAATGTTCTAATTCGTCAACTGCTTTTTGTAATGCTACAACATCTTGTTGCTTTTTATTATTCCATGCACTCTGTTTTACTGTTAAACTTTTAATAGTTTCTTCAATAGCTGAGTTTGCTTTTTGTACAGCATCTATGCGAGCAGTTTCTGTGTTTATTTCATCTTTAATGTTTTTAACTTGCTCTTTTAATGTATCAGCTTTTTCACTAAGAATAGTAATACCTAATAACTGTTCAATAATTGCACGTTGATCGTTTTGTCGCATTGACAAAAACGGCTCTGAGTAAGTGTTCAGTGCAACAATGTGCTTAAACATATCATGACTCATACCTAGCAAGTCACTTATAAATTCTTGTGTTCTACGACTGTCGCCTTGTGACTCGTCAGTAAGTTCTTGTTCTTGATTATTAATAAAGAACTTGAGTACATTAGGAGAACGACCTCGTTCAACTCTATAATCTTGTCCGTCTTTTTCAAAGTGTAATGTAACTAACATGCCCTTGCTGTTAGTTTTATTAATTAAATTGTTTGCTCTAATATTTGTAAGTGCTTTTCCGTACAATGCATATGATAATGCATTAATGATAGTAGTTTTACCAGTACCATTACGTGAACCACTGTCATCACCACCTTGGTCTAAGTTTTCACCGAGAACTAGGGTAAGATTGTCTTTATTAAAATCAACTGCTTGGGTCTGATTACCCACACTCATAAAGTTTCTTACTGTGAGGTCTTTAATTTTTATCATAGCTCGTTATAAATATCCAATAGTGTTTTCTTATTAAAACTGTCACTCTCAATAGCGGCAATTTCTTTAGTTACAATTTGATCTACACTTTCAAAAACAGAAATATCAACTTCAGTTGTAATTTCTTCAACTTGCTTTTGCGGTATTAGTGTAATCTCTCTACATTCATGATTTTGAATAAAAGTTTCTTTAATAAATTGTGCTTCTTCGTAACTAATAGGCAAGTCTAATGTAACACGAAGATACATTTTAGGCTTAATAATTTTATCAGTTTCGTCAATTAGCTGACTAAGTTTAATAGTTCTATACTTAGGACAGTTAAACCAGTTTAGGTATTCAGGCTCTTTATTGTTTTCTCTATCAAGTATCATCATTCCGCGGTCATCGTCCCATGCATCTGCATAGTTGTGCGGAAACGCATTACCAATGTAATGTATTTTTCCTTGTACTTGACGTTTGTGAAAATGTCCACTAAACACATACTCTTGATTAGCAAAATGGCTAGGCCGCAAGTCACCATGATCTGGCATTTGTACCATTGCGTTCATATAAAAACTAGGAAGTTCAAAGTGACCAAACATATACTTGGCTTTACACTTTGCAATCTTTTTCCATTCGTCTCCTACTAACCACGGCACCATACAGACATCTTCAATTTCTGTCATTTCGTCTATAATAGTAATGCCTGGAATATGTTTTCCAAATATTGTAGAACTTACATCACGCTTGTCTTTATAATACAAGTCATGATTGCCTACAAACATATAAAAGTTTTCAAAGGCAGCCCCTAACTTCTCAAGACAACGAATAGTTGCATCCATAGTAGTTAAATTTAAACTATTTCTATTGTGATGCCAATCGCCACAAAAAATACCAGTTTCGCAACCGTTATCTTTTGCTTGTTCGATATACCAATCTACGAATTCTTCGCAGTCTTCGTTGTGTACTTTACTATTACCTTTTAATCCTAGATGGATATCGGTAAAAACTGCCGCTTTTTTAAACAAATGATTTCTCCATAGTTAGTGTAACTATTATACACACCTTTACAGCATAAGTCAAGACTTTTTGGCTTCACTCTCACGCTTCTGTGCGGCTTCCCATTCTCCAGCATGTTGTCTAGTATAACTTGGATTCATGTTGTTCATTTCTAAAATATCATCTCTAATGTTTTGATTACGCTTTTCTAAGTTGATAACACGTACAAAACTATTAGTTACAGCCGCAGTATAATAAGCAAATGGATTGTTTGACTTTGATTCATCAAACTGTAAGCCAATTTGTGCTAACTGTAGAATTGCTTGTCCACGCATTTCATCATTATAAGTATATCCACGTACATTGCCTCTTGTTGCATATCTATCACACAACTTCATCCACATCATAGCAAGTTTGTCTGTTGCTTTAGCATGGCTCTTTGAAAAATGTCCGTTTTCCATACCACCTTCCCAATGACTTTTACCAACTAAAATAAGCTCACCTTCGTCATTAAATTTATAATGCTGGAATGGTGGAAAGTTTAGTTTAACTTTTGTATCTGCAATTGTCTTTGGGTTCTTTTTACGTCCTGGTTCTTCTGGAATATGATCAAATGTCATAATACGGAAAATTATTTCTTCTTTAGTAATAGACTTATAAGGCACTTCGCATTCTGCTTGTTTGACCTTTTGTCCTGCCATTTTACGTGCATCGTAATCAGCAACACTTAAACGCTTTGCTTTGTTTCTTTTTGCTTCAGCAATGGTTCTAATGTTAATTTTGTCAATGCTTGGTAATATTATATCGAATTGATTGTAGTCGGTTTCAATGAAACTGCAAAATTTGCTTTTAGACTTGTGTATTTCCTTCAATATATCCTTGTTATTTAGGTAATTTTGTTTCCTCAAGTGATTTCTCCGTAGTTAATGTATATATTATAATATACTCTGTTAATAAAGTCAACTAAATAATACTATAAGGAGAAACTATATGGCACAACAAGATCCACAAAGTACTTTGGAAAAGATACAGGGCAGTGCAATGGACTTAGGCGAGTCTATTTCAAATATTCCTAGTAACGTAGGACAAAAGGTTACTAATGCAATTGCTGATACAGGGTTTGGTAAAGCTCTAAGATCCATAGGTTTGTTACCTGGAGCCGCTCCGTCTGCTGGTACTGGGTTTGTTGATGCTAGATGGGGTTCTGAAATTGATAAAGACTGGCGTGTGCGTTTGTCTGTACCGCAGAATTACAAATCTAGTAAAATGCTTGTCCCACTACTTGAAACTAACGGATTCATGTTTCCATATACTCCTCAAATTATTCTAGAACATAGTGCGAACTATAATGCACTACACCCTACACATAGTAATTATGCGTTTCCTGCATATCAGAACTCACAAGTGAGTGCAATGACATTAATTGGAGACTTTTTTATTGAAAATGAAAAAGAAGCACAATATTGGGTAGCGGCAACTCACTATCTACGTTCAATAACAAAAATGGCGTATGGTGCAACTAGTAATCAAGGTGCTCCACCTCCTGTTGTAAAACTAAACGGATACGGAGATTATATTTTTAAAGATGTACCAGTAGTAGTACAAATGTTTACAATTGAATTACCAAACGATGTTGATTACATTCAAGTAGGTATAGGCGATAACGGAACATGGGTTCCAACACGTAGTTCAATATCAATTGTTGTACAACCAACATACAGTAGAAAGAGTGTTACAAACTTTAGTCTTGATGCATTTGTTAATGGACAGTATGTTATTGACGGAAAAGGATTCATCTAATGGCACAATATGAATCAACAAGTCCGTACAACAGAACAACAATGGTACAAAATCAATACTTAGATATTTTATCAATCAGACCTATCCCAGCAGAGGCAGATGATTTGTTATATACTGTACAAACACAATATACATATCGTCCTGATCTATTAGCATATGACTTATACGGATCAGAAAAGTTATGGTGGGTGTTTGCACAAAGAAATATGGATATTATAAAAGACCCGGTATACGATTTAGTAGCAGGTGTAAGAATTTATCTTCCAAAAGGCGACAACCTAGCACAGCAATTAGGAGTGTAATGTGGCGAACACAAATCCCAACAATGGATCAGTAATTACTACTGGCGTTAATGCGGTTACAAATACAGTAACAAATACAGTATCAACGGCTAGTAATATTGTTGTTGGTGCCGGCGGCATTGCTAGTGGAGTAGTTTCTGGAGTAGTTGGGGAAGCAGTATCTCCTGTTTTAGACCTTGCACAAAAAGGTGGACAAATTGCTGAACTAGTTAAAAACCCTACACTAAGTGGTGCATTATCTTTGTTAGGTAGAGGATTTCCTCCTTATCGAAATGAGTTAGATCAATTTTCAAGTTACAACTATAATTTTACTTTAGGTTGTTTAACAAATATGGAATTAAATTTTCCTCTAAGTTATAGAACACTTGGCCCATTAATTAAAATAATTAAAAGCGGCGGAACAGGTGGAAACAAAGTTCCTACAATTTATGAAACAGATGGCAAAGTAGAATTTTTTATTGAAGATGTTGAATTAAAAAATCATTGTTCTCCTAATCCAGGTACACGATTATCTAATGCACTTAGTATTAATTTTAAAGTTATTGAACCATACAGCATGGGTCAGTTTTTACACAATCTTAGAACAGCCTCACTTGTAGCAGGACATTCAAATTATATCGAAGCACCATTTTTATTGAGTGTTGCGTTTAAAGGTTATGACGACAATGAAAATGTAAAAGCACCTATGTTTAGTCAACGACATTTTCCAATAAAAATTGTTCATGCACAAATGAGAGTAACTGCAAGTGGTGCAGAATATGATGTTAAAGCAGTTGCATATAATGATATGGCAAGTACTGATACTGTTCAAACATCTGTACAAGATATTACTTTCAAAGGTCCTACAGTAGGTGATGCATTACAAAAAGGTGCAGAAAGTTTAACTGCTAAAATTAACGAACAACTTGCAAGAGGACAACAAGCAAGTCAAGTACCAGCCGCAGATCAATATATAATTAGTTTTCCAAAATCAGGAATTTTAGATTCAATTGGCGGCACTTTTGCATCAAGTATAAATTCTGCTACGTCTAAACTAGGATCTGGATTACAAGCAATATACGAAGGTATTACTGGTGATAAAACAGGAGAGTTTGATTCTGGTGCAGTTGCCGAAGCACAAGCGGAAATACAAGCAAGCACAACTCAATCAGCACTTGGAGCTACTTTAAAAGCCTCTGCTGAAACTAACTGGAATGATATTGGTAATAGTCCTATAGTTGACGACCCTAAAGATGCAGGCGACGGTCCATTCCAAGAAGCGTCATTTATAGAAAACCCCGAAAAACCAGGAGTGTTTACAAGAGGTAAACTAACATACGATACAGAATCTAGAACTTTTTCTTTTCCTGCAGGAACTAAAATACAAGATATGATTGAAGAAATTGTAATACTCAGTCAATATGGTTCTACGTTTGCTGAAGCAACTCCGGATGCATTTGGCCGTGTTCCTTGGGTAAGAATTGAAACACAAGTTTATAATGGAACAAGTTTCTTTAATTCGTTATCGACAGGTGCAGATCCTAAAATTTATGTATATAGAGTAGTGCCTTATGAAGTTGATGTATCAAATATTGCCGCTCCTAGATCTAGTGTACTAGCTACATTTACAAGACAAGCCAAAGCTATAAAAGCATACAACTACATATATACTGGACAAAATACAGATATTATAGATTTTGATCTAAACTTTAATATGGCATTCTTCACAGGAGTACAAGCCAATAGAGGTCAAAGACAACAAGATAGTTTATTTGCAACAATATCACAATGGGCAAGAGGTGATAGGGAAACTGCAACAACAACTGAAAGTGCAGTTGCATTGAGTCCTGCTGGCGCAGACGGTGCGGCACCAATTAGAAATATATCCGGTACAGACCTACCAGCTGCCGGTGGCGGCGCAAAAGAAGGCGCATTAACTAGCCTTGCTAGAAACTTAAACAATATGGTCATACATAGTGACAATGACATGATTGGAGTTGATCTAACAATACACGGTGATCCTTATTTCCTAGCTGATGCAGGAACGGGTAATTTTGTAGGATTAGCTAATCCAGTAAACAATGCAATTACAATTGATGGGTCAATGAATCCAATTGATGGTGAAGTGCATATAGTATTAAACTTTAGAACACCAATTGACTATGATGATGAATCAGGATTTGTAAAGTATCCATTAGGTGGCTTTTTACCAATTGCAATGTTCAGCGGAGTATATCAAGTAATTTTAGTAGAGAATAGATTTAAAGACGGAATGTTTACACAAACATTAAAACTAATGAGAAAACGTAATCAAGATCTAACACTTAGTGCTATTGCAGGAGCATTACTAGATACTAAAGCTGGTAAGGCAATTGGCGCAGGTCTAAGTAAACACTTAATAGAACCAACAGCAGATGGATTAGATAACACAACATGAGTACTGATACTAGAACACAAACACGAGAACAAAACAACCCCGGCATATATGTTGGCATTGTAGTAAGCCATCTTGACACAACAATGATGGGCGGTGTAGAAGTTGAATTAACAAAACGATCTAACAGTGGTAACTTAGTTGACTATGTACAATGTCATTATGCTAGTCCGTTCTTTGGAAGTACACCTGCTAGTGGAATGTCTAATAATGCTTCTTATGCAGATACACAAAAAAGCTATGGCTTTTGGGCAGTTCCTCCGGACATTGGTTCTAGAGTAATTGTTATAATGCCAGAAGGTGATTTTTCAAGAGCATACTGGATTGCATGTGTACCAGATACAGGCACTAACTTTATGACTCCGGGATATTCATCTACAACATTCAACAAAGATGATAGTGGTACAGCATTGCCAGTAGGCGAATATAATAAAATACAAGAAACAGGCGAAGGCGGCGATCCTACTAAATTTTTAAAACCAGTTAATACTGTAGAAAAAGAACGTTTAGAAACCGCAGGCCTTGACAAAGATCATATCAGAGGAACAAATACTTCAAGTGCAAGACGAGAAGCACCTAGTGCTGTTTTTGGATGGAGTACACCTGGGCCATTAGATATGGCAGGACCGACACATAGTTATGGTAAACCAGGTAGACAAGTTAATAGACCGTTTAATAGACTAGGCGGATCAAGTTTTGTAATGGACGATGGCGATCATACTTTAGTTAGAAAGAAACCTGCTAGAGGCGAAGCAGGTGTTGCTGGCAAAATGGAATACGCTAACATAGATGCTAATGAAACAGACGGGGACGATTTATATCCTGCAAGTGATTTAATGAGATTAAAGACTAGAAATGGTCATCAAATCTTAATGCATAATACAGAAGATTTAATTTATATTTCACATGGTAGCGGAAACAGCTGGATTGAAATGTCAGCAAATGGCAAAATTGATATCTATGCTAAAGATAGTATCAGTATGCGTTCAGAGCAAGACATTAATTTTTATGCTGATAGAAACATTAATTTTGAAGCAAAAAAAGATGTTAACATAACTAGTGGAGTAGACACATATATCCACGCAGTTGGCAGTTGGAATATATTAGCAGATGTTGATGGCAAACTTGCCGCAGTAGGTGATACTAATATTAATGCTGGCGGTGACCACAAAGAAACTACTGAAGGAAAAATATTCATGAATAGTTCTAATGGTGCTGATAAAGCTGGAATGGCTAAAGTTCCAGTTCGTGTACCTGCACACGAGCCATGGAGCGATCATGAAAATCTTGATCCAGAGAACTTCCTACCAGAAGAAACAGAAGCAAAGACGTTAACTGAAGAAGAAGAAGGACCTACTAGATTAGGTTTGCTTGACAATGGTAACACTGACGAAGTAGCAGAGTTACCTACAATACCGGATACATTCATAAGACAAACCTAAGGTAAATACGATATGAGCAGTTTAGAAAAAAGTTTATACAAAGAAATTAAAGTTAAATCTAATAAAAATTTAGATCAGATTGCTGACAGCGGACCTACATATAAAGGATTTAGCACAGTTAGTTCTGAATCTAATTCTCATGTATTATACGACATTGCTCTAATCAAACAAGATATTATTAATCACTTTCATATTAGACAAGGCGAAAAATTGTCAGATCCTGAATTTGGCACTATTATATGGGACATCATTTTTGAACCATTAACTGAGGATGTTAAAAATGCAATCATACAAAATGTATCTAGAATTGTAAATTATGATCCTCGAGTACAAGTTAATCAAATAACTGTTGATTCTTATGAAACAGGCATACTTGTTGAATGTGAATTAGCGTACCTTACATATAGTATTGTTGAGAAGTTACAATTCAAATTTGATGAGGCTGCCGGCTTCCTACAATAATATACGCACTTATTAATATCTGCTAAATATTAGTATAAACAAGGAAACGCTAATGTCCTCTACAGATAGACAAAATAGGTTATTACAGACACAAGATTGGAAGAGAGTTTACCAGTCTTTCCGTAATGCTGATTTTCAAAGTTACGACTTTGATAACTTACGAAGAACAATGATACAATATCTAAGGGAGAACTATCCCGAGGATTTCAACGACTATGTTGAATCAAGTGAATATCTAGCGTTAATAGATCTAATAGCCTTCCTTGGGCAAAACATTAGCTTCCGTATTGATCTAAATGCTAGAGAAAATTACTTAGAACTTGCAGAGCGTAGAGAATCAGTTCTCCGTTTAGCACGTTTGCTTTCATATAATCCAAAACGTAATCAAGTTGCAAACGGTCTTTTAAAAATAGACAGTATTAGAACTTCTGAAGAAATTATTGATAGTAACGGCACAAACTTAGAGAATCAAACTATTGTATGGAATGATCCTGCTAATACTAATTGGTACGAACAGTTTATAAAAGTAATGAATACAGCATTACCAGTTAACGGCACATACGGCAGACCAAATAAAAAAGAAAATATATCTGGCATTAGTACAGAACAATATAGATTTAACAGTATAAATGATAATGTTCCTACATATAGCTTTAATAAAGTTATCGATGGTAGAGCAACAAAGTTTGAAGTTGTATCTACAGATTTAACAACTACAATTTTAGAAGAAGCACCGTTTCCAGGTAACAACTTTGCGTTCTTATATAGAGATGATGGCAAAGGTCCATCAAGTAACAATACAGGATTTTTTAGTCACTTCCGTCAAGGCATATTAGACCAAGGAACGTTTTCAATTACTAATCCTTCAAGCAACCAAACAGTTGCAATTGAAACACCTAACATTAACAATACAGATGTATGGTTATATGATCTTGATAGTACAGGTTCAGAACAAGAATTATGGACAAAAGTTGATTCGTTAGAAGGCAACAACATCATTTATAATTCTGTACAAAAGAATAATAGAAAAATTTACAGTGCATTAACTAGAGTTGATGACAGAGTTAGTTTAACATTTAGTGACGGAACATTTGGCGACTTGCCTAAAGGTAATTTTAAAATTTACTTTAGAACAGGACTAAATCAAAGAGTTACAGTTAGACCAAATGACTTTAGAAATATTACAGTTAATATTCCTTACTTGTCTAAAAAGGGCAGAGAAGAAAAAATTACTATTGTTTATAGTTTAAAATATACTGTAGATAATAGTTCAGTTAGTGAATCAACAGAAAGCATTAAATCGAGAGCACCGTCAACATACTATACTCAAAATAGAATGATTACTGGTGAAGATTATCAAGTTGCTCCATTATCAATTAACCAACAAATTATTAAAACAAAAAGCGTTAATAGAACGTCAAGCGGTATTAGTAGATACTTTGACTTAGTTGATGCAACTGGAAAGTACAGTCAAACAACATTATATGGTAACGATGGTGTTGTGTATAAAGAGTATCAAAACAAAATAAAATCATTTACATTTACAACAAGAACAGATGTTGAAGGTGCAGTTGAAAATACTCTTATTCCAATATTACAAGACACAAAAGTAAGAAACTATTATTTTGATAAGTTTCCAAGAATTCTTACTAGAGACCTAAATATTAATTGGCAACAAACAACTAAAGAAACAGAATACACAACAGGCTTTTTTAGTAACATTGATAGTGTTCCGTCAACATTAGGATCTTTTACAAGTTCAATTTTACGATTAGTTACTGAAGGTACACTTATTAAATTTGTATCTCCTGGGTTTGTAGCAAAAACTAATCCAAGCGATCCTGATACTAGTACAGACCACTTTGACAAAAACGGAAAGTTAGTTAGCGGTCCAACATCAATTGTTGGCGACTCTTACTACAAATGGGTTAAAATAATTAGCATTAACGGCACAGGGTTTGAACAACGTGAAGACGGCCAAGGCGCTGTAATATTAAACGAAGTTGTTCCAACAAATGCTGTACTAGCAGAAGTTAAACCTCCACTTGCAAATGATTTATCAACAGGTGTTAAACAACAACTATATGATCAAATTTTTGCATACAAAGTATTTGGTTTACGATTTGATCAAATTGATGCTCAATGGAAACTAGTTACAGAAAACAACCTGTCAATAGGTTCAGAGTTTTCAACTGGTAAAACAGGCGATACTACTAACCAGCAATTAGATGCAAGTTGGTTAATGTTATTTGAAAATAACGGCGAAACATATACAATAACATTTAGATCAATGCGTTATGTTTTTGAAAGTGATAATGAAATAAGATTCTATTACGATTCAAATGATAAAATTTATAATAATAAAACTGGTAAAATTGTAAAAGATACAGTTACAGTGTTGAATATTAATCCTAAAGATACTACAGCAGATCCTACTCCGTTTACACAAGACTTTAAATGGGAAATCGTTGATGCATATAAAGATGCAGAAGGATATGTTGATAGTAAAAAATTAGAAGTAAGTTATTATGATGATGACGAAGATGGTATTGTAGATGATGCTGACTTGTTTGATGAAATTGTATCACCTACTATTAATACAACATCAAAGTATATCATATTTAAAAAGTATATTACTAATGACGGTGTTGAAGACTTTAATTATTTTAATAATTCTTCACAAGCAATAACAGTGTTAAACACTAAATCAGAAATATTACCGTTTAGTAATTATAATGATGGAGATATTTTCTATTATATAGATCAAGATATATTTGAAGTACTAGATTTAACAGCATTAAAATTAATATTGACTACAGATTATAAAGCAAGACTTGGAAGAGACAATATTAAATTTAGATATATTCATGCTTCCGGCAGTGAATCAAGAATTGATCCAAGTGCAAGTAATATTATTGACATGTACTTGCTTACAAGAAACTATGATAATGAATTTAGACTTTGGTTAACACAAGGTGCTGTAACTAAACCACTTCCACAAAGTTCAGATCAGTTGTATATAGACTATGGTCAAGAATTAAACAAAATTAAATCACTCACAGATGAGATCATTTATCATCCAGTTAAATACAAGATACTATTTGGAACAGAGGCACCAGACGATTTGAAAGCTAAATTTAAAATTGTTAAAAATCCAGATAAAGTTATTAACGATAATGACGTAAAGGCAAGAGTTATAAATGCAATTAATGAATTTTTTGCATTAGACAATTGGGACTTTGGTGAAACATTTTACTTCTCAGAATTATCAAATTATGTAATGTCGCAACTAACACCAGATGTATCAGCATTTGTTATTGTTCCTGTGCAAGATGATCAAGCATACGGATCATTGCACGAAATAAAAGCAGAAGCAGATGAAATTTTTATTAGTGGTGCAATAGTTGACAACATTGATATTATCGATGCTATTACAGCATCTAAACTAAAAGCAGAAGGCTCTATTGTGTCTAAATCAGTAACAGCAAATGTAGGTGTACAAAGCACAACGGTTGTAAGCAACGCTACTGATATTACAAGCACAAGAGCAACAACAACTACTTCTACACCAAGTAGCAGTAGTAACAGTAGCTCTAGTAGTTCTAGTAGCTCGGGCAGTTCAAGTAACGGAGGATACAGTTACTAATGGCACAAGATAAAGATCAAAACGAATTTCCATTGCCAGCAGGTGATAATAACAAACGTACTAGTTCATATCATCTTCCAAAGTATTTTAGAACTGATAAAAACCAAAAGTTTCTACAATCAACACTAGACCAATTAATACAACCAGGTGTTGCAGAAAAAATAAATGGATTTGTTGGTAGAAAAACTGCTAAAGCATTTGTAAAAGACGACAACTATGTAGATGACGTTACTGCTGAAAGAAGAGATTACCAGTTAGAGCCAGTAAGCATTATCAAAGACAACTTAGATAATGTAGAATTTTATGCTGACTATCGTGACTACATGAATCAAATTGCAAACTTTGGTGGTGTGTCAACTGATCATAGTAAAAATAACAAACAAGAATTCTATACTTGGCAACCACATATTGATTGGGATAAATTTACAAACTTTCGTGAGTACTATTGGTTACCAAACGGTCCGCAAACAGTTGTAATACCAGGTGAAGACAAAGAAGTTACTAGTACCTATACAGTAAACTTAGCAGAAGCTTTGGGTGATTATTCATATATGTTTACACCAGACGGGCTTACTAACAATCCTGTGCTAAAATTATATAGAGGTGTAAAATATGTATTTGAGGTTAACACTCCGGGGTTACCACTTACATTTAAAACTGCAAGAACATTAGAAGAAGAATTTTTAATTACTGAAGGTGTTAGTGCGCAAAGTGTTGAGCAAGGCATAATTGAACTAGTATTAGGTCCTGATGCTCCAGCAGAAATATTTTACGTAGCTGAAAACGATATTAATGTCGGCGGCGTCATAAAGGTTGCAAATGCTTCAGAAGCAACAACAATTGATGTAGACGCAGAACTTATTGGTAAAAAATCATATACTTCAAGAGATGGATGGACTCTTACTAATGGATTAAAGGTAAGATTTGAAGGAGAAGTACAACCAGCAAAGTATCAAAATAGTGAATGGTATGTTGAAGGAGTTGGCGACAGAATACAACTTGTATCAGATATTGATGTTGAAGTTAGTTTTCCAGTAGGTATTGACTTAGTTGTACCATTTGATGGCGAAGAAGGTTTTGATAGATTGCCTTTTGGTACAGCAACAGGATATCCACGTGATAAAGATTATATTACAATTAATCGTGCAAGTCCAGATGGTAACTTTTGGTCAAGATACAATAGATGGTATCATAAAGAAGTTATTGATTTATCAGCAAGCATTAATGAATCATCTACACAAATTGATGAAACACAACGTGCTAATAGACCAATTATAGAATTTAATTCAGGATTAAAACTTTATAACTTTGGTACAAAGTCTAAGCAAGTTATTGATGTTATTGACGACTATACAACAGATGCATTTAGTACTATTGAAGGAAGTTTAGGATACAATATTGATTCGCAACAACTTTCAGAAGGTATGAGAGTTATGTTCTTAGCAGACACTGATCCTTTAGTGAATGGTAAGATCTTTGAAGTAAAATTTATTAAATTTAAAGGCTCGGGTACACAAGGTCAAATATCATTAGTTGTAACTGACGATAGTGAACCACAACCAAACGAAAATGTTTTAATTACAAAAGGTACTGAGTATGCAGGTGCATTATTTTATTATGATGGCACACAGTGGAACAGAGCACAAGAAAAAACATCAGTAAACCAAGCTCCGTTATTTGATTTGTTTGATGTTAACGGATATAGTTTTTCAGACTTAGTACAATATCCAGCAACTACTTTTAGAGGTACAAGAATCTTTGGATACAAAGAGGGCACCGGAACAGCAGATAGTGTATTAGGATTTCCGTTAACGTACAGAAGTATTAATAACGTTGGAGACATAGTTTTTAACTTTGATTATAATAGTGACAACTTTGAATATCAAATTAACGACGAAACATACGGATTACAATCCAGTACAGGGTATATTAGAAAGTTTAATTCAAATAATCAATACACAACTGTAGGTAGATACGAAAAAGCCGATAGTTTATCAAAGCAAGAAGTGTTGCTACAATACATTAATGACGGAACAAGATTAACTTACCCAATTAATTGTTATGATCAGTCAGCACTTATTACAGATTTAAAAACAACAGTGTTTGTTAATGATAAAATCCAAATTGAAGATACAGACTACACATTAGTTGATACAGCTGATAAAATTAAATCAGTTAGTTTTATAACTACGTTAACAGCAGATGCTAATATAATAATTAAAACATGTACTAACACTCCTAAAAATGAAAATGGGCATTATGAAATTGCTCATAACTTAGAGCGCAATCCGTTAAACGAAAATGTAAGCGGATTTACATTAGGTGAAGTTACAGAACACGTATCAACTATTACTGAAAACATTCCAGGGTATACAGGTATATTCCCAGGACCAGGCAATTTGAGAGACATTGCTAATCAAAGTCAATATGGTCGTAAGTTTATTAAAAACAGTTCACCATTAAACTTATCAATGTTTAGTTTGCTTGATAGAGAAAGTAATGTAATTAATGCAATGCGTTACTCTAGAAAAGAGTATAGTAAATTTAAAAGATTATTTTTAGAAACAGCAGAAACATTAGGTTATGAAGGTCCAGTAAAACAACACGTTGATATTATTATCAAAGAAATTAATAAAGATAAAACTAACACTATGCCGTTTTACTTTAGTGATATGATTGCACATGGACCAAGTGTTACTACAAGAATAACTGTTGAAGATGTTGACTCAACATTTTTTGCACTTAATACAGCATTTACTTTAGAAAAATTAAACACTCGTGCGGTGTCAGTTTACTTGAACGAAGTACAGTTAGTACATAATAAAGATTATACTTTTAACAGTGAAGGTTATTTAAACATCACTGCATCTAAACAGTTTAATGATATTATTGAAATTAATGAATATGAAACAACCAATGGTACTTATATTCCAGCTACTCCAACTAAACTAGGATTATATCCGCTATACGAACCTACATTATATGTAGACGATACTTATTCAACATCTCCAACAATGATACAAGGGCATGACGGAAGTATTATTAAAGCATATGACGATTTTAGAGATAACTTAATTATAGAATTAGAACGCAGAATATTTAATAATGTTAAAATTAAATATGATCCTACAGTATTAGATATTAATTCTTACGTTACTGGTAATTTTAGAGATAACGGATTTACTAGAGAACAAATTTATTCACCAATGATTACTGACTTTGTACAGTGGTTAACATTAGTAGATGAAGATTATACTACACACAAATATTTTAATAGATTAGATTCATTTAGTTTTAACTATAAAAATATGCGTGGACCTAATAATACAAGTTTACCAGGATGGTGGAGAGGTGCTTACAATTATATGTATGATACTGATCGTCCACATACACATCCTTGGGAAATGCTAGGGTTTTCTATAAAACCTACATGGTGGGAAACACAGTACGGTCCTGTTCCATATACTTCTGAAAATAAAATACTATGGGAAGATATTGAAAAAGGTATTATTAGAGAAACTGGCAAGACTTTTATTATTAACAAAAAATATCAAAGACCCGGTCTATCAAAATACTTACCAGTAGATATCGATGGTAACTTACTAAGTCCATCAAATGCAAACTTACCAATCAATTATGATAGTACTGGTATTGACAGTGCATTTGTATTTGGCGACGGAGCACCAGTTGAGAGTGCTTGGAGAAGAAGTTCAGATTATCCCTTTGCAATATTTACAAGTTGGATGACTAATAATCCTTCTTTATTTTTAGCATCAGGATTTGATAGATCAAGACAAGTTAGAAATATTTTAGGGCAATTAGTTTATAGCGAAACAGGTGACCATCTAACATTAGATAGCATAGTGTTTCCTAATACTCCAGACGATAGTCAACAAATACTTACAAGTGGTGTAGTAAACTATGTGTCAGATTACATGGCTAGCAACATTACTGCTTCATTTAAACAATATGGAAAAAGAATTCAAAGTATAAAAAATATGCTTGGATTTAAATTAGGTGGATTTACTGATAAATCCAAATTTAAATTAATACTTGATAGTAGAACTCCTTTAAACAAAGGCAATGTGTTTATACCAGAAGAAAACTATAATATTGTATTAAACACCAGTAGTGCAATTAAACTAGTAAACTATAGTGGTGTTATTATAGAAAAACAACCTAGCGGATTTGTAGTTAGAGGATATAGTTCAGAATCGCCAGCATTTAGATATCATAAAGTTCAACCTACAACTAAAGACGTATATGTTAATGTAGGCGGAGTTAGTGAACCATACACAGAATGGCAAGCCCAACAAACTTATATTGAAGGTAAAAACGTACAATACCAAAGTGTATTCTATAAGGTTCTTAAAACACATACATCAGCGGCAAACTTTGAAATAATTAACTTTGCTAAGATTCCACAGATACCAATTTCAGGTGGTTCGGATGCATATTTTAGAGATAACTTTGATAAAAGAAATGTAGAGCTACTGCCATATGGCACAGAATTAAAAACAATACAAGACGTGGTAGACTTTTTACTAGGATATCAAAGTTTTCTAAAGTCAGAAGGTTTTAACTTTGAATTTTATGATGGTGATAATGCTGTTATATCAGACTGGAAAAATAGTTGCCGTGAATTTATGTTTTGGAGTACACAAAACTGGGCTGCCGGAGCAATTATATCTCTAAGTCCTGTTGCTGATGAAATTAACTTTAGTACAGAATATAGTGTTGTTGATAATATTTTTGATAACTTCTTTGGTTATAGTTTATTAAAAGCAGATGGTACTAAACTAGATGATAATTTTACAAGAATTAGCAGATCAAATCCCAACAACTTACAAGTACAACCTAAAAACACATCTGATGGCGTATATGCAATTAGACTTCCAATTGTACAAAAAGAACACATTGTATTAATAGATAACCTAAGTGTGTTTGGTGACGTAATTTATCAACCAAGTACTGGTTACAGACAAGAACGAATTAAAGTATTAGGATATAAAACTTCAGATTGGGACGGAAGTTTAAATATTCCAGGATTTATTTATAACGAAGCAAAAGTTAAAGAATGGTCACAATGGAATGATTATGACATTGGTGCATTAATAAAGTATAAAGAATTTTATTATACATCAAATGCTCAAATTTCAGGTGCTGAAACATTTGACGATAGTAACTGGACTAGACTTTCAAGCAAGCCAGAGTCTTCGATGACTACTAACTTTGAATACAAGACTAATCAGTTTGCAGACTTTTATAGCTTAGATACAGATAACTTTGATGTTGATCAGCAACAGTTGGCACAACACTTGATTGGATATCAAAAGCGACAGTACCTTGAAAATATTATTAATGATGATGTAAGTCAGTATAAATTCTATCAAGGCATGATACAAGACAAGGGAACACTTAACAGTTTAAACAAGTTGTTTGATGTACTAAGCAGTGCAGATAAAGAAAGTTTAGACTTCTATGAAGAGTGGGCTATTAAACAAGGCCAGTATGGAGCAAGTGAAGGGTTTGATGAACTTGAACTTGAATTAGATGAAATAAACTATAGAGCTGAACCACAGCCAATATATTTGTCTAACGATGATACTGCTAGTACTGATTTAGTTTATAGAATTAAAGACTTTGAAGTCTTTAAAAAGCCAGACAATTATACACCAAGTGTACTGCCAACAGTTAACACAGTACCAAACTTTACTAAGTCTCCGGGCTTTGTACATTTAGATGATGTATCATTAGCACTAGGAACATACGATTCATTATTAGAACAATCATTTGTTTCTATTCCAAACAATTCATATGTATGGATAAGCACACAAAAGCAATCTTGGAATGTATTACAACATAAGCCAACACAATGGAAAGCACTATCTGTTAAAGGTAACGCTACTGCAATTTCGACAGGTACAGAAGACGCTAATGAATCAACAGTAACACTAACTAATTTTCCAAATGATATTAAAGCTGGAGATATTATTGGATTATATGATTTAATAGTTACAGATAAATCTACAGACGATAGTACATTCCCAATAGCAGTACAAACTACAGAACCAGTTGAAGGTTTTTACAAAGTACTTCGAGTTACACTGAATCAACTTGTAATTGAAACTAAAGAAGTTATTGAGGATATAATTTCATGTAACGGAACTATTACTAAATTTACTCCAGTCAGAGTTGCAGACTTTAAAGAAGCAAACAAATTATCACAAAAAGGTGTTGATAAAGGAACACGTATTTGGATAGACGAAGACGAAAATGGAAATTGGAGAGTATTAGAAAATACACAACCGTTTAATTTGCTACAAAAAATACCAGCAGAAGATACAGGTGTTAATAATAACTTTGGACAATCACTAGCAGTAGACGGAAGAAACGTTACTATGGCGTTAGCATCTCCAACTGCTGATGGCAACGGAAAAATATTTACATATACTAGAGGCGGACAAAACCAAAACTTCCAATTTACACAACTTATTGAACCAGCAGACAATATATCATCAGGTGGAATATCTTTTGGTGAAGGCGTTGCAATAAGTGCAGACGGCAAGTATATAGTTGCTGGTGCTCCAGATGCAGGACAAGTAAAAAGTAAATTTAAAGGACAGTATAGTAAAACATCAGATTACGAAAATACTGACATTGTAAAATACGGCGATAGTCTATGGGAAGCAGTTGTTGATATTGACGGAGCAAAGGATGAACAACCTTTTGGTAGCTTTGGATCAATAGTTGAAGTACTTCAAGACAACAACATTACTAGTGGAGAAATACTGTTTAACAGTTTGTTAGCAGGTAACTATCCGTTTACTGATGTTACAGACGACACAACAGGACACATACTTGTTAGAGCTCCTAAAGATGCGTATGTTGCTACAGGCGCAGGCGACACAGTATTCATGGATTGGTACTTAACTACAAGTGCTAACCAAGATTCACCGAACACACCAAGACAACCGTTTGACGGTACATTTGCAACTATCACTGAAGAGTTCTTAGAAAGAGGACTTCCTATAGTTAAAAAGGTTGATGCAGTATTATACATTGATAGTGTTAGTACTGTTCCAGGAGATACACTTCAAGTTGATACAGTAGGTGCAAGTGGTTATGTTAATTATACATATTCAGAAAGCGGCAGAGCTACAGTATATGTAACAGGCTCAGTAGGTACTTGGCCAGTGTCAGGTTCGTTGTTCTTAGAGACAGGAGAGTTTGTTGGTGAGTTCCAAAGAGTTGCTCCAGTAGAAGAAACAGTTGATACTAGTGATGTGTTAGGTGGATACTGGTGGTTTGATACAGATGAACAGTATACCGTAGATCCAACTAACAGTGACGAAGGTAGAGCATTAGCAATATATAATGTTATTCCATTAGGTAAAGCAGATGCAGGCGGCGCTGGCGGAAACGTTATTGATAATAAAAATGAAGATCAGTTTGCCGGCGAAACAGGACAACACTCTTATATAAGAACATTATCGTATCAAGGTACACCAGGTGCATACGGAGTACTTGATCCTATTGAAAGCGATCTGTTTGTTATGCGAGCACCTAAGACACTAACAGATAATATAGAAATAGGCGACACCATTGGTGTTGAAGTTTATAGACTACCTGCTTATGCAGACAATGCAGTTGTTGATATTTCAACAATTGGGTTAAATCATATACAAACAAACAAAGACCATGAACTTGTAGGTTTATGGGATGGCTATGTTGACTTTGAATTAGAAGAAGGTGATAACTTTAATAGATTTGAACCTAAAGTTGGTCAGTTTGTTAGAGATAGAGTTACAGGTGCAACAGCTAAAGTAGAATTTTATCAAAGAAATAGTACATCGGGTACTATCTTTGTAAGCAATGTAATTGGTACATGGCAACTTGGTAGTAAGTATGGTGAAGCTTCTGATATTGAAATGTTAGGTAATCCTAACGATCCAGACCTAACGTATCAAGTTACAAGAACATTAGGTGATATCAAAGCAACTTCACTAGGTAACGACACATATAACATTGGTAAACTTTGTGTATTCCGACTAGGCGGAGTTGTTTCACCAGTACCGGCTACTGTTTCAAGAGGGGACTTTGATTTCCACGCTGCCTCAGACATTATAGATGCAGAATACCTTATATATAAAGACACACAAATATTAGGTTTACCTACTAATCCAAATATTCCAGATCAAATTAACTTTGATTGGACAGAAGTATATAAGATACCTGCAGATGCTGATGGTATTGCTAATGAATATGACAACTTTGGATTCTTTACAGTTTATGAAAGAGAAAGTATATCTACATTTACTTCTGTAGGTACATTTATATTCCCTGAAACATTAACAGGATTAGGAATTGGTAGTAAAATTAAAATGACAAAACGCAATAACTTGTATAAAGCATTTATTGGTTGTCGAGGAAACGGAACTACAGCAAATCCTGGTAAGATATTCTTTGTAAACAAAGGTACTGATGAAGAAGGTATAGAATATAACTGGGAGCTTGCAAAAGACAAAAGATTTAAAGGTGAATTTGCTCCTGAAAGAAATTACTATGTAAATGACATTGTATTCTTAGACGGCGAGTTTTATACAGCAAAAACAAATATACAAGGTAATACAACAGACCCAGATGATGTAGATGCACAGTTTAACATACTAGACTGGAATTTGTCAACTAATGACAATATTAGAAGTGTAGACTTCTTAGGTTATGTACCTAATGACACACAATATGTTCCAGGCAACGATAGTGCATTACAAATTTCTTCAACAGACTTAATTGAGTTTGGTCAAGAGTTTGATGTAACAGATAATGGCGAAGTGTTAGCAGTAGTTGCAAAATATGCTAATGAGCCAAGTAGGGTAATTGTTTATAGAAATCAAAACGACAATTATCAGAAAGCACAAGAAATTATTGATCCTCGTTATGGAGATGTTGAATACAAAGGTAACTGGGTAATTAACACACCATATGCAGTAAATGATATTGTACTTTGGGGCGAGTCAGCTGAAGATGTTTATAATCCTAGTAATACTGAAGTACTAAGAGAATACATATGTGTTACTGCACATACAAGCGGAACTGAAGTTGGTCCTGACATTAACAAATGGGTTGAGTTTGATAGAACAGAATTTGCAAAAACAGTTAGTATTAGTCAAGACGGTAAGCTAATTGCAATTGGTGCTCCTAATGGAGATACTGATATTGCTGAGTCTGGTAAAATTTATGTTTACAAGCAGACTAACGGTACTTTTGCATTGTCACAAACACTTGTAAGTACAAGTCCTGTTAGAGGTGAATACTTTGGCGGAGAATTAGACTTTGATGGAAGTACATTATTTGCAAGTGCATTTAATGCATCTAGTGATGATGTTACAAACTTTGATACATTTAAAAATAGACTGTATCCAGGAGATACAACTCCGGGCAAACAGTATCTATTAGATACTGACAGTGAAGTTATAACTCCAACAACATTTGATAATAAGTTTACAACATTTAAAAATGAAATAGCAAACAATGGTGTTGTATATGTTTACGAAAAAGTTAACGACACACTAGTATTTGGTCAAACATTAGATTATAATGTTCCAGATGTACAATTCTTTGGAAGAAATATTACTGCTCAAAACAATCACATTTATATGTCATTACCTAGATTTAATAATGCAGATGGTAAGCAAGGACTTGTATTAGACTTTAACAAAGACATATCCACAAAAGTTTGGAAAGAACATAGAACTCCTGCATTGCCAGTTGATGTTTCTAAAATCAAACGTGTTATGTTATACGATAAAGAAAAAAATGTTATTGTAACTAACTTAGATTACATTGCTGTATCGCAAGGTAAAATTGCTGGTACTGCTGATGAAGAAATACGTTACAAAACATTCTTTGATCCGTCAACTTATAATATTGGTACTAGTACAGATGTAAGAATAAATGAATTAACAAACTGGGGTGAAAATCAAGTTGGTCAAGTTTGGTGGGACTTAACTGATGCTAAGTTCTATGATACTACTCAAGGAAGTTTAATTTATAAAACAAATAACAACAATAAAGTTGCTCCTGGTGGATCAATAGATATTTACGAATGGGTTGAAAGTGTAGTACCTCCTGAACAATGGGATAAGGTATCTAAACTTGCAGAAGGTGAAAGAAGCGGTATAACTGGTACAAGTAAATACGGCAATAGTGCATATGTTGAAAAACGTATATACGATAAGATTTCACAAAAATTTAATAAGCTGTATTATTTCTGGGTCAAAGATAAAACTAATATACCAAATATAGAAAATAGATCAATGAGCGTACAAACAGTTGCTTCGTTGATTGAAGATCCTAATAGCTCAGGATACAAATTTATATCATTCTATGACAATGGTGAAATGTCATTACATAACTGTAAGAATTTAATGAACAATAAAGACATTGTTTTAAACATACAGTATTGGACATATAGTGAGCCAGGTAGTAATATACATAATCAATACCAAATTCTAACAGAAGGGTTAGGTACAAGTGTACCTTACGCAGAAATTGAAAATAAATGGATTGATAGTTTAGTTGGATACGACAAACAATCGAGACCTGTTCCAGATACAAAACTTTCTCCTAGAGAACGTTATGGTATTTTGAATAAACCAAGACAGGGTTGGTTCATTAATAAAACAGAAGCATTAAAACAACTTGTTGAAAGAGTTAATAACGTTTTCAGAGATAATCTTATTGAAGAAGAAAAGAATTTAACTAGATTGCAAGATACAGATCCTGCTCCAAGTCAAACATTAGGTGAGTATGATGTTACAGTTGATACTGATATAGACTTACAATTTATTGGTGTTGCAAGAGCAACTACAGCTAGTATTACTCCAGTTGTTGAAAACGGCAAAATTGTTAGATTGTTAATTGATTCTCCAGGACGTGGATATAGAGTTGCACCTTCCTATACTATAGAAGGTACAGGCGCAGGCGCAGAGTTTAAATTTACATTAGACAGCTTAGGTAAGATTGAAACTGCAACAGTAGTACAACAAGGTAACAACTATAACGAAAACACAAGCATAACAGTGCGTCCGTTTGCGGCATTAGTAACGGCTGACAGTGCTATTAATGGTAAGTGGGCATTGTTCAATAGAAATGCTACTACTGGTACCTGGATTAGAGTTAACAGTCAAGCATATGATGTAACAAAGTTTTGGAATTATACAGATTGGTATGCAACAGGATATAACTCCTTTACAGAAATTGATCATGTAATCACACAAAGTTACGAATTAGAAAGTTTACAATCTAAGTTTGGTGAAATTATAAAAATTCTAAACATTGGTGGCTCAGGTTGGCTACTGTTAGAAAAAATTAATGATTTAGATACTACTGACTATACTGTAAATTATAAAACTATTGGTAAGCAAAACGGTACTATTCAATTAGAACAAAACTTGTATAACTTAGAAAACAGTAGAGTAGGTTTTGATACACAAACATTTGATACACAATTCTTTGATAGTCAACCAGTTGAAGAAATAAGAATTATAATGCAAGCATTGAAGTTAGACATTTTAACAGATGACCTTCAAGATGAATATAACAAACTATTCTTTGCAGGATTACGTTATGTATTTGCAGAACAAGGATATGTTGACTGGGCATTTAAAACAAGTTTTGTAAAAGCAACACATAATGTTGGTGAATTAACACAGCGTGTTACATTTAAAAATGATAGTCTTGAAAGTTACGAAGATTATATACAAGAAGTTAAACCTTACTCAACAACAATTAGAGAGTACTTGTCAACATATGACAATGTAGAGCGTAGTTCAAGTGTTATATCAGACTTTGATAGTCCACCAAGATATGATACTACTTCTCAAACAATTGAAACTAACAATGTACGTTTAATTAATAATGTACTTACAGGTAACAACGGCGATCGCTTTGCTGACTATCCAGAAAGATATTGGTTAGAAAATGCTTCATACGAAATTATAGATATTGAAATTAGTGATGCAGGCTCAGGATATGTAGCGGCACCAAAAATTGAGATTGAAGGCACAGCAAAAGCAGAAGTAAGTATTGGACCAGGCGGAAAAATTACTAGTGTTAAAGTATTAAATGCTGGAAGCAATTATTTAACAAGTCCTGTAATTACTATTAACGGTGCAAAAACTGATGAAGGCACAGATGCAAGACTAAGTGCTGTACTAGGCAAAAGTAAAGTGCGAACAATGCACACTAAAATTAAATTTGATAGAGTGTCAGGTACGTTCTTTATTACACAATTAAATGAATTAGAAACATTTGATGCTACAGGATCTAGAACTGAGTTTACTTTAAAATGGCCAATGGACATGAGAACTAATACAGTTGAAGTTACTGTAAGTGGTGAGCTAGTTCTAAACAGTGATTATGATTATGTAAACACATATGATTCAGATGCTAAATTAACTTACGGAAAAATTAACTTTGTTAATCCTCCGGCTAATGGACTTGAAGTTCAAGTCACATATAAGAAAGCAGTAGACTTATTAGATGCTCAAGATAGAGTTAACTTATTCTATAATCCAACTAGCGGACAAATTGGTAACGATATTAGTCAGTTGATGATTGGAGTTGACTATGGTGGCGTAGAAGTGAAGAGCTTTGAGTTTGGATCTCCTCCAGGTTGGGATACAGGCGACTGGTATAACGGTGCTTGGGATATATATGATGATCTATTTGAAGAAGAATTATTCCAAACAGACGGATCAACATTAGTGTTTACTCTTTCTAAACCATTAGAGAATGGTGTCAAGTATAATGTTTATATTAATGGTATAAGAGTTGACGATGAAGAGTATGACGGTACTTCAAGTGTTAATAATAAAAATGCATTTATGGAAACATTGTTAGGTGACGGAATTGTTGATACACTTACAATTGAAAATGAAAACGGTTATAGAAACTTCTTAGCAACACAAACAGATGGACAAGATAATCCACCAGCACAAATAATAAAAATTATTAAATCTACATCAGATGGTGCAAGACTAATTGATTCAGAAAGTTATGATACTGACATTAGTGGCGGCGACCTTGCATACACAACTGCAAAAGGTATTAAAGCAGAAGAAATTAATATTGACGGTGACGGATTTGTTACAGAAACTACAAGCTCAGGACCTGAAGAAACAATTCCAGGGCAAGTATTAGATACATTAGATATTACTGTATTTGAACGTCCGGTTGGTGGAAGTAGTTTAATACAAACTACTACACATAAAGGTGACGGAGTAACAACTACATTTAATCTTAGACAGCGTCCGTATAGTTTTGAAAGTGTAATAATTAAAATTAATGGAGTTATACCTAATACCGACATATACAAAATAGATTACACAACTAGCGATGTTATATTCTATGTAGCACCAGACTTAGGTGATAAAATTGATATGATTAGTATGGGTGTTAGTGGTAGTAACATTCTTGATTATGACGAATTTACTACAGACGGTAGTACACAAGAATTTTTAACAAACATTACTTACTCAGAGAATGTACATGCTTATGTAACAGTCAACGGAGAAGAATTACCGTTCCAGTTACTAGAGTCAGATGCAAGTTATGCAGTAACTAACAGATGTGTTATAAGATTTGTACAAGCACCAATTGCAGATAAGCTAATACAGTTTGCTATATTTGATAATTCAGTTGAATCCTTTAGTAAGGTATCAGTAGAAGAAATTATAGCAGATGGTAGTAGTGTTGCATACCAATTAAACAAAGTTCCTTTACAACAAGAGCCTGTTGCTTATCATACTATTGTAATGGTAGATAATAAAGTATTAAATGCAGGATATAGTGAACAGTTTACAGTTGCAGAAAGCCAGCAAGAATTTAAATTAAAAGTTTGGCAAGTTCCAATTGCATCAGTTTCAGGTAATGAAATTGAAGTATACTTGAATGGTAGAAAGCTACAGTTCTTACAAGAATGGACTTACGAAGGTGCAGGATCATTTAACCCTGCAATTAATCCAGATCAACAGCCTGGCAGTACAGTTATACTAAACAGAGGTGTTGCAGTTGCAGGAGATGAATTAAAAGTACATATCATCACAAGTGGTGAATACCAATTTGGTTATTATGATAGTAGTAACGAATGGGTTGACACTGCCGGAGGAGATAGTACGCCAGCAGTTGTATACTTTGATGAAGCTCCAACAGAAGATTCAAAGATTAGAGTTTATCAATTTACTAATCATGACAGTCAAGGCATTGACAGAGAAAACTATGACATTGTTCAGCGTACTGAGATGACAGTTGGCTCTGAAGGATATAATGAATATAGATTACTTACTAACGGATTGTTAAATATTAGATCACAAGCAGTTAGTACAGATTATGTTTGGGTTAGTTTAAACGGAAGATGGTTAACACCTACAGCTGATTATATATTATTAGAAAATAAAAAGACAATAAAAATAATTACTACAATATATAAAGACGATGTACTAGATATAATACATTTTTCTAATCCACCAGTTAGTATAAAATATGGTTGGAGACAGTTTAAAGATATCTTAAACAAAAACATATATAAAAGACTTGACAAAGATGGGTTCTACGAACTTGCACAAGACTTAAACTGGTATGACAGAACTATTACACTTGTTGAAAAAGATAATGGCAACTTGCCTACACCAACAACATCAAGACCAGGTATTGTGTTTGTTGGACAAGAGCGTATTGAATACTTGCGTAAAGAAGGCAATGTATTAAAACAATTACGTCGAGGTACAGCAGGTACAAGTATTCCTCAAATACACTTAGGCGGCACAGAGCTAGTTAATCAAAGTTTAGAAACAAGTATGCCATACAAGGATGAGGAACAACAAGTTATTGCGTTTGCTGGTAACTATGTAGATTTGAGAAAGATTTACGATTCAAATACGCTAACAGAAGCATATGAATCAGATCCTTCAATAACATTTGATGGTATTGCTTATAACTTTAACAATAACACTGTATTTCCATTAGGTGGTCAAGTTGCAACAGTAAATGGTACAGGATTTAGACCAACTGTACAAGCACGTATGCAAAACGCAGAAGGTACAGTAATAGACTTAGCAACTACATACGTTAGTGAAACACAGTTTACATTTACAACAGTTGGTATGCCAGTTGGCGCATATGACTTAGTAATCTACAATGCTGTTGAAACTGTTCCAATTCTAAGACCTGCAACAAGTTATGTTGCAACTAAGGCACTTAGATATGTACAAGTGTTATTACCGTTTGCACCAACACCAAATCCAATTAGTGCAACAGTATGGAACGAAACTAATCAAACAGGTTGGTATAAAGCACCATATGAAGACGGCGGAATACCAAACGAGTATTGGGAAGCACAAGACATTGAAATATTTGCCAATGGATTGCGACTAAGAAAAAATCCTTTAAAAATATACGATGTTACTAAAGGACAATTTAGTCCAGCAGGTGATGTTTGGTTAGAAGCACAATATGCTGTAAACAAAAATGTTGGCGCATATGTACGTCTAACTGAGCCGCCAGAGCCTAATACTAAGCTAACTATAGTAAGACGCATTGGTAAAATATGGAACGAAATAACAGACTCAACTACAGGGGCAACAAAACCGCTAGGATCATCAGAAACTGAGGTAGCAACGTTCTTGCGTGGAAAGAGTATTGATCTACCGCGATAAATACATTGACAGGAAATAAAAATGACTGATACATTTAAAGACATACAAGGAACATTCTTAGAAGGGCACATTAAAATTAGTGACCCAACTACTGGTGAGATCCTTATTAATAAGCGAAATGCTATACATTATGAGAACATGAGTATAGCACTTGCAGAAAGTTTGAGTAACGCAGGCAATGGCTGGGTACACGAAATGAACTTCGGAAACGGAGGAACTAGTGTTGATCCAACTGGTATTATTACATACCTTACACCAAACTCAACAGGTACAAATGCAAGTTTGTATAACAAAACATTTACAAAGGTTGTAGATGATAGAAGTGTTAATAATATTGACCCTGCAAGAAACAAGATTGAAACAAGACATATTAGCGGTACAAACTACACTGATATTTTAGTAACCTGTCTACTAGATTACGGTGAGCCAAACGGTCAAGAAGCATTTGATACTTCGACTGGTACAGATAGTCTTTATGTATTTGATGAATTAGGACTTAGGTCATATAGCCCCGATGGAGAAGGAAGACTACTAACACACGTTATTTTCCACCCAATTCAAAAGTCGTTAAACAGATTAATCCAAATAGATTATACTGTAAGGGTACAAAGTTTAACAGGGTTTAACGAGGGGTAATAAATGTCATATACGATTACTTACACAGACCAAGCAAACAACGGAACAATTACTGTTGAAGATGGTACAATTAACCGTACTACATCGCTAGGACTGCCAGGACGTAACACTACAGCATACGGTGCAACTATTGCAGAGAACTTTTTACATTTATTAGAAAACTTTTCTGCAACAACAGCACCAGATAATCCTTCAGAAGGACAAACATGGTATGATAATACAAATGGATCTGAAAGTTTAAAAGTATATAACGGTACTAACTGGGTTCCGGCAAGTGGTATTACAAAATCAATTTCAACACCAGCACTAGCACAAACAGGTGATCTATGGGTTGACACAGATAACCAACAACTATACTTGTTTACAGGTGGTGGTTGGATCTTAGTAGGACCTAGCTTTTCAGAAGGCTTGTCTACAGGAGCAAGAGCAGATCAGATTATTGGACAAGACAATAAACTATATACAGTTCTAAGAATAGAAGTAGCAGGTTCAACAGTTGGTATTGTAAATGGTTCTGATAGTAGCTTTATTCCAAAAACAACTATTGCAGGCTTTGCTCAAATCAATCCTGGCTTTAACTTAATTAATAGAGATACAGACTCAGATGGTCTAAGTAACTTTAAATTCTTTGGTACTGCTGAAAAAGCAGAAAGTCTAATTGTTAATAACGCAGTTATTGCGGCAGCTGATTTCCTTAGAGGCGACACTACAAGTACTACACTATTTCCAGTCAACGTTCAGAACAACCAAGGTATTAACTACGGTATTAACGGTGAGTTAACAGTTGGTGTTGAAGGCAATGCAGGTATTATTCAACATAACGTTGGCGGTTCAAACATTGACTTGCGTGTACGTAATGAGAATACTACAAGAACTGTTATACGTGTTGACTCAAACTTGCGTGTTGGTATTAATACAGAAGCACCAGACGAAGCATTAGACGTAGTAGGAAATATACAGTCAAGCGGTAAAGTTATTGTTAATGACACTACAACTAGTTCTACTATCAATAACGGTGCATTACAAGTACGTGGCGGCGCAGGTATTAGACAGACATTAAACGTTGGCGGCGAAGCTAAATTATTAGACTTGTTAACAACAACAAATGTTGTACCGGACGATAATAACATTAGAGACATTGGTTCTCCTACAGTTAAATTTAAAAATATGTATGCTACAACGTTTACTGGTAACGTAGTAGGTAACGTTAGTGGTACAATTACAGGACGTAGTACAGAGTCAGATAAACTTACTGATAAAACTACATTTATTATGGAAGGCGATGTTGCTACTATTGTTCCTGTAGAATTTGATGGATCCTTCCAAGATCCGTCCTTCAACAACGGCGATGATGCAAATGGTGATCCTTTACCAGCAGGTGAACAACCATTACAGAAAAAATTCCGTACAGAAATATCAAACTCATTTATTGGCGGCAAAGATGCAATAACTGAAGTATTAAATAATGATGAATTATTAGTTAACCAAGTATCTGGTGCGGCACCAGGACTTAAAAGAGTAACTAAGCAAAACTTAATTAAAACTATTCCAACTAATCCACCGGGCGTAATGATGCCATACGGTGGAGATCAAGCACCTGAGGGATGGTTACTGTGTAATGGTCAAGAAGTAGAACGTGAAGACTTCCAAAGCCTATTTGATGCAATTGGTTTTAAATTTGGTGCTGAATCTCAAGTAACATCAGGGTACTTTAAAGTTCCTGACATGAGAGGGCGTTTACCACTTGGTGCTGACAACATTGGCGGAACAAGTGCAAACATTGTAACAGCAGGCGCCGCAGATGTTATTGGTGCGTTATCAGGTACAGAAACAAAACTTGTTGATGTAACTAACTTACCAGAACACAAGCACAGTCTAAAAGATGCTGACAACAACCAATTCTATGCAGTACAAGATAGAATTGATCCAAGTTCAGATTCTAATGCTACAATAGTAGATGCACCAACTGCAACTGGACAAGGGCAACAGTTACAAAACAGTGGTGATATCATTAGTCCAAACAATGCAGATGTAGGGCAACCGTTAGATATTATGCCTCCTACAGTAACTATGAACTATATCATCTATACCGGAAGAGAATAATTAAATGAGCTATAAACTAAACAAAACAAACGGTGAATTACTTGTAGATCTTGTAGATGGTCAAATTGACAATTTATCTACAGACATTACTTTAGTAGGACGCAACTATAAAGGGTTTGGTGAGTTTTTAAATGAAAACTTTATTAAACTTATGGAAAACTTTGCAAAAACAAGTGCTCCAGGCGCACCGCTTGTAGGACAACTTTGGTACGATACAGCTGAACAAAGATTAAAAGTATACACAGGTACTACTTTTAGAAGTGCTAGTGGTGCTGTTATTTCACAGACACAGCCTAATCTTGTAACAGGTGACTTATGGGTTGACAGTTTAGAAAACAAACTATACTTCTTTGACGGTGAAGATATTGTATTAGTTGGTCCAAACTATAGTGCGGCACAAGGTAAAACAGGATTTGAAGCATTTACTATTGTTGATGAAAACGGACAAGACCAAACTGTATTATCTATGTATGTAAATGGTACATTGTCAGGACTTATTTCAAGAACACAGTTTAGACCAAAATTAAACATTACAGGATTTCCAGTAGATCCAGATGATAATAGAACTCCAAAAAGACAATTAATTAAACAAGGTATCAATCCAGTAAGTACAGACTTCTTCTTTAGAGGAACAGCAGAAAGTACAAGTTCACTTATTGATAGTAATACATTAGAACAGTTTACATCAGATAACTTTATGAAAACTGACCGCGACACAGAAACAAGCGGTAGACTAAAAATTAAAGATGCTAATGGATTAACAATTAACATTGGTGATACAGATTATGTAGTTATGAAAGTTGATACTAACTTAATAACAGTAATAGAAACACAGCGTTCAGATAGAGACTTTGCTATAAGAACAAAACGTGGTAACACTGTAGATAATGCATTTTATGTTGATGCATCAGAAAAGCGTGTAGGTATATTTACAGATGTTCCTTCCGTAGCATTTGATGTTGAAGGTGATGGTAGATTTTCAGGAAACTTAGAAGTTGAAGGTAATTTACAAGTTAACGGTGAAACTACTTACTTGAATGTTTCAACTCTAAGAGTTGAAGATAAAAATATAGAACTTGGGCTATTAAACGACAGTACACAAGGTACTGATGCACAAGTAGACGGAGCAGGTATTATTATTGCTTCATCAGAAGGAAGTAAAGACTTTACTTGGGAAGTTGAAACAGGAAACTGGACTTCAAATCAAAGTTTAGATCTTACTGAAGGTAATAGTTTTAAAATTAATAATGTTAATAAACTAAGTGCAAACAGATTAGACGACAGTGTTTTATATGCTGAAGGGCTCGTTAGACTTGGTACTTTACAAACATTAACAGTTGATAATATTACTATTAACGATAGTACTATCAATGCAACACAACCGTTAGCAATTGGAAGTACAGGCGATATTACAATTAACAATCAAAAAATTGTTGGCGTAGCATCACCAATAAGCTCATCTCCTGTAAGTGCAGTTGCTACTAAAGGATATGTAGATACACAATTAGACTTGGAGCCAGTAGTAACAACTATTGACTGTACAGGTTTTTCAAATCCGTCAAGTGATTTTACAATTGACGGTGGTCCTTATAACGATGTTATAGGTGTCCTAAACTTTTTACACCCTGCTTCGGAGAAAGAAACAGGAGCAGTAGCAAGACTTTATGCAGTGTCATATTCAGGAACGGAAGTTACTGGCATTGATGTTGCCGCAGGTGCAAGTAAATCATATATATCAGTATACGTAGATCCTGATGATAGTACAACACCACAACTAGAGTCTGTGTTACAGGATATTAACTTTGCACCTATAACAGGTGACGCAAGCCTAGTGCCTAACAGGGCAACTATGGAATTTATAGTAAACGGGAATAGCTGGCAGTGGGTGCGTACGACACCAATTACTTAAAAGCAGATAAATACAATTAGTCGTAACAGGGGTTCATTAAATGGCATACACAATTGATACATATAGTAATAGTACATCTTGGAAAATTGAAGATGGAACTATTGATCAAACCACCGATTTAAAGCTAGTTGGTAAAAACTATGCTGGATACGGTGAGATACAAAACGAAAACTTTGTTTTCTTACTAGAAAACTTTGCAGGGCAGGCAGAGCCACCTCGCAAAATACAAGGTCAAATTTGGTTTGACACAGGTAATAGTAAATTAAAGTTTTATGACGGAATTAAATGGCGCACAACAGGCGGCGCAGAAGTTAGCACCACAGTTCCAACAGGTCTTAAAGAAGGAGACTTTTGGTGGGATCAAAACAACGAGCAACTTTACACATATAATGGCGGAGACTTTGTACTTATCGGACCCCAAAGTGCAGGATCAGGCCAAACACAAATTGTAAGTCGCTCAGTACGTGATACAGGTGGTACGACAAGAGGAATTATTACAGCAGTTGTAAATGATGAAACAGTATTTGTTACTAGTTCACAGGACTTTACAATTGACACAGGTGATGTTGATAGTAACATTCCAGGATTTGACAGAATACGTCAAGGTATTACATTAAAGAATACTTTAAATAGTTCAGGAGGCGTTTCATCAGGTGACTGGAGAATAGTTGGTACTGCAACAAACGCAGAAAAATTAGGCGGAGCGGCAGCTAGTGAGTATGTAAGAAACCAAACAGCAAACTTTGCAGGACTTGCACGTTTTAGTGACACAGGTTTACAAGTTGGCGATGACGGTGACTTAAAACTTAAAGTTGAATTAGATAATAAAGCAGTTATTGCAAACGAAAACGGACTACAAATTGAATTCCGTGCTAAAAATTCTTTAGGTACAATACTAAACCCAATGAGAATATTTGCAGATGCAGTTACTCCTGGGTTCCAAGTTGGTACAGAATCACAACCAGGTGGTCCAGTAGTTGGCACAGCAACATTAGGTTCGGTAGATTATCCGTGGCCAAACGTTTTTGCAAACAATTTAACTGGATTAGCAAGTGTGTCATCTTCATTGAATGTAGGCGCATATGATCCAGCTAATCCATTAGCAAATGCAAAATATCCTTCGACAGCAGATAGTGCAAACACTATTGCAGTAAGAGATGCACAAGGTGACATTTATGCAAATAAATTCCAAGGCGTTGCAACAGAAGCTCAATACGCTGACTTAGCAGAAAAGTATACTACTGATAAAGAATATCCAGTAGGTACAGCAATGTGTGTAGGCGGAGATGCTGAAACAACAGCGGCTAAGACAAGTAGTATTAGTATTGGTGTTATATCAGAAGCTCCTGCATACTTAATGAACAAAGATTTAGAAGGACAAGCAATTGGTCTTAAAGGTCGTGTTCCAGTAAGAGTAAAAGGTCCAGTGAAAAAAGGTGAAGCAGTGTATGCTTGGGAAGATGGAGTTTGTTCTACAATAGCAACTACGTCAATTGTAGGTGTTGCACTAGTTACTAATGACGCTGACGAAGAGAAATTAGTTGAGTGCGTTTTAAAGGTATAAATAAAACTAGCACTTTATAGGAAGTAGAATATATGTCTGTAAACAATCAAACCCTAATAACCGCCGCGAATTATAATTCGTTGCAATCGAGAGTTGCAAACTTACTTGGTAGTGGTTTTGGCGGCAACGGTTATGGGCAAACACTTGTTAGTGCTCCTGTTGCTGTTGGTGAAGTAGTAACAGCGGAGCATATGAATCTTCTAAGAGAAGATATTAATAGAGCGCATGTACACCAAACTGGTAGTTTGTCGTCATTGTTAGCAATTGACGTTGAATCATTAATTGGTGCTAATGCAGTAGATGGTGATGCTGAAAAAGGCTTTAACTCGTATAGTGCAGTTGTAACAATACTTGAAGGTAATTCAGGCGCAGTTGATGGAACGCAAGTTACATTAGAAACAGCAACAACAAGCACAAGATTTGCAGGCTGGGCAGGACAACTAGTCCATATGTTTACAGTAAATTTTGCAGATTCAAATGAAAGACGTGCATTTTTTAATGCTGGCGGAGAGATACATATGTCTGCTGAAATAGTAGGCGACAATACTCCAAAAGGACAAGACTGGAATAGTATCTTAACTAATATGGGTACTGTTAAATTTGCAAAAGAAACTACATCAAAGACAGGCGCCGCTGGTACTGTACAAGCAATTGGTAACTTTGATCTTTCATCAAGTTTCCAAGAAATATTTCAAAGACGCGGCCAAGCAGATTACTATGCAGAAAATAGATATTTTATCTATGCAAAGGAAACATCATTAGATTCGATACAATTTAGAATTGAATTCTTAGACAACGACCAAGGTGACCCTAATGACGATGAAGTTGTTAGAGGAACATTAACAAGTGTTGTTAAACAACTTAGACCCACAGGAAGTTATGTAACTGTAAACTCACCAAGTTATTCTACGCAATCAAGTCTTGACGAAGGAGATTAATTTATGGCATCAGTTGGCGGAGTTGTAACCGGTACCGATTATACCACATTAGTAAATGGTGTAACCACAACACTTGGACTAGGTTCTGGTGCGGATGGCTACGGTCAAATAGTTACTAGCAAAGAAACATACTCATCAAGAGGCTCAACCAATGTTATTGATAATGCTGAATGGAATCTACTAAGAACTGATATTAACAAATGTTACCAACATCAATCCAATGGTGATATAATTGGTAATGAAATGACTGAAGGTCATATTATCGGCGCAGATGCTTCAGGGCCTAGTGTTACTAGAATTACAGGTGATACATTTTCAATTGATACACCATCCAATGGTAATGGTATTAACGATTGGGTTAGTGGTATAACATCTATACAAAACGGCAAAAATAGCGTACATTCTTCGCACTATACAGTTACAGGTACTAGAGCGTTAGTTAACTCACAAAGAACTTTGGGTTGGGGTACATCTAGCAATCCTTCAGTATACTGTGATCTTGCTGTTTCATTCCAAGGCGGATACGAATGTACTAATAGTGCAGGGACTCGTGTAACTGCTAGTGGTGCAGATCATGCTAGACATTTTTTTAATGCAGGTGGCGAAATACATTTATCACAATTTTTAACTGGTTCTACAGCTAAAGATACTGACTGGGGTACAATGTTAGGCAACGCCGGCATAACTAAATTAACAAGAAACAATACTACAGGAACAGGTACAGCACTATATCGAGACGGATCAACTGACATAGACGGTGGTGGTGTAGATAGTGCATTAGGATTTTACCAATTAACTACTGGGTTCTCATTAATCATGCGTAAGAATGGTAGTCAAGCAGAATATGCAGAAAACTACATAGAAATTTATGCAAAACGTAATGTAAATTATGATGAACTACAATTTAGATTCTTCTTTAATGATGTTGACTCAGGCGATCAAACTGGTACAGGACCAGGAGTAGACGAAATGGTATTCGCAGGCGGCGGATCAATGGGTGCAGGTATTGACTTATTACGTCCTTCGGGCTCATATGTAAGCGTAATAGAACCAGATAGTAGCGTTGTAACCGAACTAGGAATCACATAACACTTGACAAACTGTTAATTCGAGTATATACTATAACAATATACTTGGAGATTTCGTATGGATGAAAGACTAGATAAGGCCCTTGAGTTCTCAAACTACATGGTTACGTTGAATAATCAACGTAGGATTGTAAGAGAACAATTTTTAGAAAACTGTGTTCATTATTTAAATGGTGGAAAGTTTTCTGTTAACAGAGATTTAATTACATTTTGTCAAACACTTGTAACTAGAGAACAAGCTAGTGCAGTGCTTATTGATGATAATGACACACCAATTGAAGTAGATGATATTGATAAGTTTTTAGATGATATCCTTGATATCTATTTTACTACTACATATGAATACTTTGATAAGTTTAACGAAATTAAAAAGAACCGCACAGTAGAAGGGTTAGTTAATTTATGAGCAAAGGCGTATTGCTTTTTGCACAAAATAATAACACAGTTGACTACGTTAAACAAGCAATATATTGTGCAAGAAAAATAAAGAAACATTTAGGCATTGGTGTAGCTATTGCTACAGACAACGCTGACTATCTAAAAAGTCAATACCCTTATTACGAAAAATATGTAGATCATGTTATTACGCTTGAATGGGCAGAATGTAATCAAAAAAGAACGTTCCGTGATGGAACAATGAGCAAGCGTGATCTTGAATGGCGTAACTTTGATAGAAGTCTAAGTTATGATATAACTCCATTTGATGAAACAATAGTAATGGATACAGATTTTATTATAGGTAATAATTTACTTAACCATGCGTTTCAAAGTAATGAAGACTTTCTAATATGGCGTTACATAACTGACGTTAATATGGACAGACCAGACGAACATAGGTTTAATAAAATTAGTGACAGAAGTGTTGATATGTTTTGGGCTACAGTCTTTTACTTTAAAAAGACAAAGCCTATGGAAGACTTTTTTGAACTAATAAAACACATTAAAGAAAACTGGCACTTCTATAGATTAACATATCAAATTCCAAGTAAAATTTATAGGAATGACTTTGCATTTAGTATTGCTATACACATATTCAATGCACATCAAAGAACAGTGTGGCCAAAGCAGTTGCCAGGCAGATTATGGTTTACTAGTGATGCAGATATTTTAATGAAGATGGATGATGAAGAATACACTTTTTTATTAGACAAACGACATTGGAAAGGCCACTATCACGTAGGCTCAATTAAAAATTGTAATATTCATATTATGAACAAGTTTAGTTTAGACAGAGCAATTAGCGAGGCATTATCAGATGAATAGAGGATTCTGCTTACTAGCACAAAACAATGAAAAGACTAATTATGTAAGACAAGCATATGCACTTGCTAAAAGTTTACACAGATATAACAACGATCAAAAAATTAGTTTAATAACTAATGATGATATTCCAGAAGAATGGAAAGAAGCCTTTGATCAAATCATTCCTATTCCTTGGGACGACAACGCTGAAGAAAGCGATTGGAAAATACAAAATCGTTGGAAAGTATATCATGCTAGTCCGTATGATGAAACTATTGTATTAGAAGCTGACATGCTAATATTAACTGATATTACTCATTGGTGGGAAGAACTTGCAAAACGTGAACTATTTTTTGTTAGTAATGTTAGAACATATAGAGATGAAATTGTAACTAGTAGGTTCTATAGAAAAACATTTGATGCAAATGAATTGCCTAACTTGTATAGTGCATTACACTACTTTAAAAAAGGTGATACTGCAAAAGAGTTTTACAACTTATTAGAAATTATTGTAAATAATTGGCAGTTGTTTTACGGCAAGTATGCAAAAGAAGAATATCAAAAATGGTGCAGTATTGATTTGTGTGCGGCAATAGCAAGTAAAATATTAGATAACGAAAAAGAAATTACAGATCCAAATAGTTATGTTACTTTTACACACATGAAACCAAGGGCACAAGGATGGTATAATATTCCAGGTAAGTGGACAAGAGCAATAGGCAAGTATTATAGAGATGATGGTACATTGTTATTAGGTAATCACTTACAAACACGAGTATTACATTATGTTGAAGACGAATTTCTAACAGACGAATTGCTGGAGAACTTATAATGGAGCAAACTTTTTATTTAAATTTTAAAGAGGATACTGGTTATATATGGAAAGCTACTAACGAAGTTGATGATTCAACACCGTACATAGAAGTTGATGCAGAAACATGCTCTCAGTTTACAACTGGAGCAAAAGATATGAATGATTATATCGTTATTCCTTCGTTGACTGATAAAAAGTTTGAAATTAAATTTAAACACAGAGACCTAACAGAATTTGACGTAGATAAGAGTATACATAGAATAGAAATAAGTGATACGGACGATCACGAAAACGCATTTATGATTATACAAGAAAACGGACAGTGGATAGTCAAACTTTCTAAGCACATGCAAGAAACACTTACGTCTACATCATATTACAAGGATAAGACTCAATTAATATATGTAACAAAGAAAAATGATCCCAATATTTTACTAGACACAATGACAATAAAGTTGTATAATGTATTATATAACGATGAATATAAACTAGAGGATCAAGATAGTTCTGTTGCTAACAGAAGTGATATTAGTTTATTTTGTGGTAAAGTATTTGAAGAATATAAACATGTGGTGAGAGTATGAGTATAAAAGTTGTAGATCAAGATATTATCTTTTTGTCTTATGATGAACCTAACGCAGAAAAGAACTATGCAGACTTGTGTCAAAAGATTCCGTGGGCAAAGCGTGTACACGGAGTAGAAGGTTCAGATGCCGCACACAAAGCATGTGCAGATCTCAGTGAAACAGAATACTTTGTTACTGTTGACGCAGATAATATTGTTGACCCAGAGTTTTTAAATCAAGTAGTTGACTACGAAGCATTAGGACTATCAGCAGAGCATGTGTTTAGTTGGTGCGGTAAGTTGCATGTTAACGGACTGATGTACGGCAACGGCGGATTAAAAATGTGGACACGTAAGTTTGTACACAATATGAAAACGCATGAACACTCAGAAGAAGGCGATGAACGTGGCAAAGTAGAATTTTGCTTTGATGACAAGTACTATCAATTTAATGATAATTTTAGTGTATCATATACTAATGCAACACCTTGGCAGGCATGGCGAGCTGGCTTTAGAGAAGGTGTCAAGATGAGCTTAGATCAAGGTGCTAAAGTAGATGACTTGCGTAAAGTATGGTGGCAGAATTATCAACGGTTGCTTATTTGGAGTCAAGTAGGCGCTGATGTTAAAAATGGTATATGGAGTATACTAGGCGCACGACAAGGTTGTTATCTAACAAACTGTACATCATGGGACTATGCTAACGTGCGTGACTTTGAATGGCTAAACAACTTTTGGGAAACAGAAGTAAAAGATGTTAATCCAGAAGAAGTGTCTGCACACTTAGGATTTGAAATTTTAAAAGGCACAGGCGTTGACATATCTACTAAACCATTAGACGAAGAACAGAGCAAGTTTTTTAAAACTGTGTATCAGAACACTCCAAGGATAATAAGAAGAGCAACATGAACTTAAACGTAAAAAAATTTAAAGCGTCAATTGACAACTTTTTTGGCTGGGTAAAGAAAACAGAACTAGTAGAGCTAGATGATATTGATGTAACAGAAGATCCAGTGCGTCCAGAGCTTGATGTAGAATGGCGTACTAGTTACGGACGTAAAATATACGGACTAAAACACGAAAATGAAATTGAAGGTATTATCTGCATTGCATATACTAATGCTGTTCCTGAAAGTGTAAAAGAGTTAGATTTAATGAGTCAAAATGCTCATTTTAAAAATGATGTTAATACGGCAGTTGCTTATACAGTATGGAGTCGTAAGCGTGGCGCTGGTAAAGAGTTAATACACAAAATAGGTGACTTAATGAAGTCTCGTGATGATATTGAAACACTAGTAACCCTATCACCGTTAACGCCAATGGCAACACACTTTCACATACGTAATGGTGCAAAACAAATTGCTATTAGCAATACAACACAGAATTTTAAATATACATTATGAGTAATGAACAGCGTATACAAGTACTAGAAGAAAAACGTGAAAAGATAAACAATGTAAGTTGTTCATTCTGTACGGCTAAATGGTTACAAACTACGCTACTATTACAAAACGGTTACAATCACAGTTGCCATCATCCTGCTCCACATAAGATTCCGTTGCATGAAATTGAAGCAAATCCAGCGGCACTACACAACAGTAAGTTTAAAAAAGAACAACGTGCTAAGATGCTTAAAGGTGAGCGTCCTAAGGAGTGTGGATACTGTTGGAAAATCGAAGACTTAGATAAAAACTATTTTAGTGATAGACATTATAAAACAAGTGACTCTTGGGCTTGGGATAGATTTGAAGATATTGCTAAAAGCAATCCACAAGACGATGTGTACCCAAGTTACTTAGAAGTATCATTTAGTAATGCTTGTAACTTTGCTTGTGCATACTGTTCACCTGAGATTAGTAGCAAGTGGATGGAAGACGTAAAGCAAAACGGAGAATATCCAACCAAGCACGGTTCACATAATCTAGACTATTTAAAAGAGTCTGGTAAGATGCCAATACCTAATAGAGAACACAATCCTTATGTAGAAGCATTTTGGAAATGGTTTCCTGATGCACTACCGCATTTAAAAGTGTTGCGTATCACAGGCGGCGAGCCTACTATGTCAAAAGACACTTGGAAGTTGTTAGATTACTTAGTAGAACATCCACGCAAAGGTTTAGACATTTCCATTAATACAAACGGGTGTGTAGAAGATAAACTAATTGACAAACTAATTTTAAAAGTTAACGAACTTGCAGAAGTAGGAGTTAAAGTTGACATATACACTAGTTTGGAAAGTACAGGCGCACAAGCAGAATATGCTCGTGATGGACTTGACTATATAAAATGGTTAGACAACGTAGACAAGATATTAAAACAAACAAAGTCATCAGTTGCTATAATGACAACAGTTAATATTCTTAGCTTGCCAACATTCATTGACTTTATAATGACTGTTATAGATTTTAGAAAAACATACAATACTAGTTTTGAACAGAATAGAATACCGCTAAGTGTTAACATAATGCATTGGCCACCACACTTACAATGTACACTACTAGACAAAGAAGAAAGACAGCCGTATGCAGAAACTATTGAAAAGTTCTGTGAAACATGGTTAAAGTATTATAGGAAAGATAAGTTTGCTAGAATATATCTTGAAGAGTTTGACCAAATACAGCGTTTATGTGAGTACTTGCGTACAACAGAGCCAGCAACAGAACACAGAGCTGACTTTGTAAGATACATACATGCATACGATAAGAGAAGAGATAAAGACTTTGCGGAAACGTTTCCGCAATACATAACACATTTAGAGGAATGGAATGGCGAAAAAACCAAATGAGTCTCTACAGCAATATAGAGACAGAGTACTAGATAGCAAAAGTAAAAGTTTTTGCGGAGCCAAATGGTATAATGCTACTACATGGCTAGGTAGTGGAACAACAGCAAGTTGTCATCACCCACCTGCACATAAAATTCCATTAGTAGAGATTGAAGCAAATCCTACAGCAATCCATAATACGGAACACAAAAAAGAAATGCGCCGTATGATGCAAAAAGGTGAGCGTCCACGTGAATGTGAATACTGCTGGAAGATGGAAGATATGAAGAAAGATGCTGTCAGTGACAGAACTTTCAAAAGTATTATCTATTCCGACGATCAATTACAACAAGCATATGAAGCAGATGCAAACGAAAATACTAATCTTAAAACTTTTGAGATTGCGTTTGATAGAGTATGTAACTTAGCATGTAGTTATTGTAATGCAAGTTTCTCAACCACATGGGCTAAAGACATTAAAAAGAATGGCCCGTATGAAAATATGGTTAGTGATGGCGCCGGAGCATTTCATCAAGATGGATCATGGGCTCAGCCTTATGATAATGATGACGACAATCCTTACATACAAGCATTTTGGAAATGGTGGGAAAGTGGTCTAGCAGATAGTTTAGAAGAACTACGTGTTACAGGTGGCGAACCTTTAATGAGTGGAAACACATGGAAGTTGTTTGATTGGTTTAACGCACAAGAAACAGATATGCGTTTTGCTATTAACAGTAATCTAATTGCTAAAGATAGCATTATTGATAAGTTAATTGAAAAAACAAACGGCATGAAACATTTTGACTTGTATACTAGTTGTGAAGCAACAGGTGCTCAAGCAGAATATATACGTGACGGTTTAGATTACGATATGTGGTTAAAGAATACTAAGCGTTTACTTACAGAAGGTAATTGTAATAATATCAATATTATGATGACTATTAATAGTTTGTGTTTGTTTAGCATTACAGACTTTTTAGATGAAGTGTATAAACTAAAAGAACTTACACAGAGTAGAACACCAACAGTAAGTTTAAACTTATTGCGTTTTCCAAGTTTTCAAAGTCCACTAGCACTACCTAACCATATTAAAGATTATT
>OBMK010000366.1_pt1 | contig 43388 bp, 60 predicted proteins | sample 1539081 | NCBI WGS metagenome assembly OBMK01 (sample SAMEA3355528, study PRJEB22509) | marine metagenome | biome: marine; feature: river plume; material: water | place: USA | collected 2010-08-07 | depth 0.5 m | reverse complement strand
AAAAAGTTTTCATCAACCCCGTCAAAACTAAATGAATTTGAATTGCTGAAGGAAGGAGTACCGCCACCGCCTTTTGCGCCACCGCCTATAGCATTTGATATGGATATCTGCATAGGATTATTTTTTAAATGGGAACCTTCGATTCAAAGAGTCTCTACGTGCGTCACAGCCACAGTCTTTTCCTGTAGCCTTAGCAACCTTATTAACCACAGCCTTTAGCCCTGTAGCTTTTGTAAATTTCTCGATGCTATCACCGAGACCTCGACTCTTTTGTTTGTATGCCATTAGTTATTTATTTTAAAAGTTTACCCGTGACAACCTACACCTGTACACATAAACTTTGGTGTAGTCTGTGGTCCTTTTTTTGCACGTCTGTTTTGTGGATTTTTACGTCTTGAATTTTGTCCTAGTTTTTTCTTTCTGTATCTGTCCTCTTGTCTCTTCGCCTTTTTCTGTGCAGGGGTTGTTTCTATTTTGTATTTTAGTATACCCGCCTTATATCGAAGCTTGCGCTCCTCTTCGTACGTTTTTTTTTCACGCTTGACCGCCAATTTATGGTTTTTATGTTTAAACCTCTCCGTCAACTTAGCTTTTCCTCCGCTCTTCTTGTTCGTTACCTTATCTCTAACACGTTTCGCTGCCTCTTTTTCTGCTTTTTTCTTTGACATTCCTCCCGCTATATCTTTCTTTATAAGCCTGTCCTGCCTTGACATAAGCCTGTCCTTTTTGAGGGTAATCCTATCTCTCTGTTTTTGAGTTAGCTTATGCTTCTTTCTCTTTACCGTCATTGCGTCTCCCTTGACGGAACCCGTTACAGGCATAGTATATTTAAAATCAGCGGCTCCACCGGAAGATGCTATTTTTGCCATAGCTTTTCTATCCTTTTTCTTGATTTTCTTGTAGTTAGGATTATTAATTCTATTGTCAAGTTCATCAGCCTCCTTCTCGTAAATTTTTATTTTTTTATTTACTTCTGCTTGACGAGTTTTAACTGCTTCTTGCTTTTTCTTGAGTCTCTTTTTCCTCTTAGGCTTATCATCGTCAAACTGTGTTGCTGCTAAGGGTTGTGATATTCTATATGCCATTAGTTCTTTCTTTTAGTTCTTCGTTCGTCTCTCTTTTTTAATCTCTTGGCTCGTGACTGCGCCATCTTGTCAGTACCAATCTTGTTACCAAAAATTAACGCACCTATTGATGCTAAACCTTTTCCAATCATATGACTATTAGGTGCACCAATCCAATCTCCGGGTCCAACGGTATCTGATAAAGGTTTTGATAAATCTCTTTTATATGCCATCTTATATATTTTTAAACATTAACTTACTAATAAACTTGTTCCAAGTTCTCTTACACCACAATCCTAGTGCGATGATTTTATTTCCTAACCATACTAAAGCTCTTCCCATCACTTACAAACCTTTTAGCTGTTGCTTTAATTTCTTCTTCTCAATTTTCGCTTTTATTTTTTCCTGTTGTTTAGCATACTTCTCTTTATTCAAGCTTCTTTTTGTTGTTACAGTATTCTTTTTTGCTACGTTTCGTTTCTGTCTTTTTGATTGATTGGATGTGTTGTTATCTAAAGCTTGAGAAGTTAAACTTGATGCTGTGTTCATAGCATCAGAAGCTGCTTTAGCGGCAGTCTTTCTTTTTCTTATTCTTTTAACTTCAGTACCGTTAGCTTTAACGCTCTTGGTTTTTGTAACAGTCCCATCTTTTTTAGATTTCGACACATCAACTTTAACGCCTCCACTCTTTACTGAAGTGGCTGTCTTAGTTGGACTCCCAAAGAAATTTGTAGGAGGTGTAGGAACGTCCGGTCTATTACCTGTTCCACCACCAATCTGTGATTTCATACCGTTTAAGCTTGATGGTAATTTTTTAAATGGAGATTGTTTTACTGCTTTCTGAAAGCTTTTACTTGGTTTATACTCTGCAGCTTTCTCAAGAGCATTCATTTTCTTTTTTGGTGGGTATGCCATAATGTTTTGTTTTATTTTACAAATATACTAAAGCTCGTCCCATTACTTACGAATTAATTTTGTAAGATGTGGACCAACCTGTCTGTCCTTGATACACTTATGCTCGTAAGACATTGAGTGGTCTCCACCATATGCGTGACCGTAGTCCTTCTTAGACATAGCCTTAGACTCATCTCTACGAGACTTCATTGACTGAGACTTCTCTCCATTCTTAGCTCCTAATGACTCATCGAGTCTTGCGTTGTATCCTTGTTTCATTGTTGTCCTTTTTTATTAATCTTAGCAAAAGCGTTTATAGCCTTTGCCCTTGCAGACTTAGAAAGATTTATACTATCTATTTTTTTCTTCTGAGAAGGAGTTAAGTCTTTTTCTGTGTATGTTGACTTTTTATTTGTATTCTTCTTCTTTTTGTCATCACCCGGAAACTGAGTTGCCGCTAATGGTTGTGATACTCTATATGCCATAATGTTTTTTTGTTTTACAAATATACTAATATTTTCCTTGACGATTTTTTGGTGAGCTCTTTGTAGAGCCACCCTTTCCCGCCCATAGGTTCTTACAGGACCAATACCTTGCAGTGAGCTTTGACTTGGCGGTGTTACACTTGTGTCGTGCCTTAAATGACTTGCGAGCTACCGGTGAATAGTTGTGACCATAACCCTTAGCACCAAAATGAATCAGCTTCTCCTTGCCACCCTCACAGGCTTTCACCATCTTCTTCTTGCCGGGCCTGTCTGATGCAGAAACCCGATTGCATTTCATCTTACTTTTTTCTGCCATAGCTATAAATTAAAACCCCTGTAACCCCTGTAAGCCTTTTAATCCCTTTATGTTTATTCTTTTCTTCTTTACCTTCTTCCGAGTCCTCTTCTCTAGGCTAGTTAATTTATCAACAACAGCATTACGAAAGGCTATGTCATTCTTTTCCTTATCCGTTAACTTTTTCTTTTTATCATCCATTATCTTTTGCTATATTGTTTCATCTTACTTTTTTCTGCCATAGCTATTTTTTCTTCTTACAGACTTAACTTTCTTTCCGCCTGCACCCTGCTTCCCTATTCTCTTTTTCTCTGCCTGCTTCTTTTTTAGAGTAGACTTCGACATCTCTGATTTAGTTACGGGTGTCTTTGAAGACACTCTCTTGGAAGGTCTACAGTATTCACTCTTGTTGCCTGTCCCACAGGGTTTACCTGTACGGGTATCAATCCACTTTTCTTTACCCCACCTCTTTAGGTTTGAGCCTGCTTTTGATTTTTTAACAATACCCTTCTTCTTACGACACTTAGCTGTAGCCTGTGCTGCACGAGCTGACCACTTCTTATAGCGTCTCATAATCTTTCTATAGCAATAGTCTTTAGCCATTGATAACAAGTTTAGCTCCCAAGAACTTTTGCTATTTGTGCCTCAGTCATACCTGTCCTAGTACCTTTGGCAAGTCGTAATTTTCTTTTATCAGCAGCACTAGCGTTGTCATAAGCCGCTATATAAGTCTTAAATGGAGCACTCTTGATTTTATCTGCCTGCTTCTTTGCTTTAAAAGCATCTATCTCAGCCTTTGTTGCTGTTCCCTTAGCTCTCTTGCAAGCCTCAGGGCTAAGCTTAGATGTACTCAATACCTTTCCTGTAGCCTTAACTGTTGATTTTATCATACAGTTTGCATCAGGTTGTGATACTGTAACCTCGTCCTTACTGTATCTTTTCTTAGGGTTATACTTACCCTTATCGTTTGTGATTGCCATAACTTTTTTATCTTTACACAAATTTACAAAATTAAAATTTAATGAAATCAGACTACCTAAAGTATTGGAGGGTCATACGTCAGTTCATCAAGTCTAAGTATGGACTCACACAGGCAGACCTTGATATGTTACTATTCCTCTACACAGAGGACTACTTCTCTAAGGATAAGTTCCAAGAGTTTAATGAGCTACTAAGTTGGGATGTTACACGCTTCGATAGACTAAGGCGTGATAAATGGATTGAGGTATTCAGGAAGCATATGGGAAAACGAAAGGCACTATACACACTCTCGTATAAGACCAAGCGAATGATTGACTCGCTGTACAAGAAACTAAATGGTGAAGAGATACCTACCTCACCATCTAAGAATCCTATGTTCAAACGTAATGTAAAATATTCAGATAAGGTATATAGAAACTTTATCAAGGAGATGAATGCATCTATAAGACAACAACGACACGAATAAGATTACAATCTCTTTTTTGCATCAGCAGCAAGTCTCTCTTTAGCCGCTCTACGTTTAGATAAAACCTTTTCGAATTTTTTAATTGACTTTGCCTTAGCCATTTTCTTTCCTGACTTAGCCACCGTCTTCTTATCTATCTCAGAAGCACGAGCTTTTTGTCTCGTACCCTTATCAAGCTTACCTTTACCTATATTCTTCTGACCTCTTGCTCTTAATCTTTCTGACCTTGATGGTTTATCATCCGGGTCATTAGCAGTATTAGTCCTTGATTGAATATTGTCAACCGCCTTGTTCTTAAATGTGTAACTATTGTAATCCTTTGCCATAATAATCTTTTTACAAAGATAATAAAATTAAATAACCACTACCACGTCTCGTTCTTGTATGATAGTGTATGGCTCGTCATTGATTATCATAGTATACCCCGACCTCTTGTCGTAGTATATCATATCACCCTCACCGATAACTGATACGTCACTGCCCGGCTTTACAACCTTGCCCTTCTTGTACCTGAAGCTACCCGCATCCTCTGCAGATAGCAATAACCCTGATGAGGTCTTTACCTCCTCATCAATGGTCTCAATAACTATATTCTTTCCTATAGGTCTCATACTAATATTTATTTAATAACACCAACAATAACACTGCTCCTACCACCGCTAGGTAGAACAACCCTCCCCATAACGCATAGCGTAGTACCGTGTTGCGATTATACAGCCGCTTCTTATACAGCTCACGAACACTATTACCTAGGTCAGCGTCATTAGGGTGCAGCTCAATAAGCCTCTTGATTATACTCTCTCTCATTGCGCCTCATATGTTCTTGCCATTGTAACAATAGCGTCAGTTGATAACATCGTCACCGCAACACTTACTGCGTTCTGCAATGCACTACGTGTAACCTTCACCGGGTCAATGACACCCATCTTGTATAGGTCACCATACTCCCCCGTCTTAACATTGTATCCCATTGAACCACCAACCTTGTCAGTGTCCACCGTCTCGTGTGTAAGCCCTGCGTTGTTGAATATCTGATTCATAGGTGACAGTAGGGCACAGCTTAAAATTGCGTAAGCAATTTTTTTCGAACTCGAAATATCACTACCCTTATCTGAAAGCAATCGCTCACACTCATCGTGGAGTGCTACCCCTGCACCCGGAAGGATACCCTCCTCCATAGCTGACCGAACGGCACACACCGCATCGTCAACCCTATCGAACAGCTCCTTCTGCTCTAGGTCAGTGTTACCACCAACATAGATGACACCAATCCCTCCCGTCAGGGACGCTATCCTCGTAAGGATAAACTCCTTCTCCTGCTTGTGATGATTGTTGTCGTGCTGTACCCATAGCTCAGCAACACGCTCCTCTATCTCAGCGTTGTTACTGTCATCGTCCTTGAGGATGACCGTTGAGTCCCTTCCAACTATCACCTTGGAAGCGTGCCCCAAATCGCTAAAGTTAATTAGACTCAAGTCATCCCCTGTCTTCTCTGAGAAGTATGTGGCTCCTACGCTCAATGCAATGTCCTGCATTAGCTCGTGCTGCTTGTACCCGAAGTTGGGCGGTGCAACATTACACATACTCAGTTTACTTTTCATTACGTTCGCAGCCAATGTGTTTACAACATTAGTGCTAGCGGGTGCCACAATAAGTAGCTTCTTCCCACCCTGTATGATTGGTTTCAATATGTTCTCAATCTGTAGTATGTTTGATATCTCAGCGTCACTCACCAAGATATACACGTCCTCCATTATACACTCATCACGCTTGTGGTTGTTTATGAACATCGGAGAGGTATACCCCCTGTCAACCTTCACACCGTTCGTCACCTCCGAGTAGGTCTCGTGGGTCATTGACTTCTCCACCGTCACTATCCCATTCTCCCCCACCTCAGTGTGAACGTCCGCAATAATCTTTCCTACTGCCTTGTCATTGTTAGCAGATATTGTAGCCACATCAAGTAACCTCTGCTTGGTAACCTTACGACTCTTCTTCTTCAAGCTAGCAACAATACCCTCAGTCAAGGATACCATATGCCTGAACACGTCAACACGACTAACCTCAGGGTTGTCATTTAACATACTGATGCCATTGGTAACCAATGCCTCGGTCAATACTATTGAGGTGGTCGTGCCATCACCCGCACTCGTTGCGGTCCTATCCGCAGCCTCACGCATCATACGTACCGCCAAGTTCTCTACCGGGTCCAACAGGTCAATGCTCTTAGCAACAGTCACACCATCCTTGGTTACTGTTATACCGTGGGTGTGATGAGGTGACTCAATAAGCACAGTGTTACCACTAGGACCTAACGTGCTCTTCACAGCGTTAGCCATCTTTGTTATACCTCTGATTAATTTCTTTTGTCCTTCAGAACCGAAGTCCAAGTTCTTAGGGGTGAACCCCAACTGATTACTACTCATATGATTTGATTTAAATGTTTGGCACAAAGATAACAAAATATTGGTATGTCACAATGCCGAATCTTTTCTTCCCCTATCTCTCTCTCTATTTCCCTTTTAACGTGTAACTTTTTCTTGTGGCTATTTCATTTTTGAAATCGACATTTTCGACACTACTATTGATAATCAGTTAGTTAACTATTTATTATCGACACTAAATCGACATTAAAATGTCAATAATCGACACCAATAGTAAAGTAATAATCAAAACGTCCAAAAAGTAATGACCAAAAAAAGACCCTCAACTAGGAGGGCCTCAATCATCAATCATCAAATCAAAATATATTAGAACATCTTTCTCATATCTTTTCGCATCTCTGCCATCTCAATTCCATTTGCAATACACTGCTCCTTATATGTATTCTTTTTCATTCTTCTAAGGTTAGCTGCCTCCTGAATTCCTGTCATTCCATTAGTACGCTGATTAATTAAACGACCCTGCTTTATACTTAGACCGTCAACATAGTTTGATGTCTTTGGGTCTCTACTCATCTTGTCCATCATAGCTTCTTTTTAACAAAGGTACAAATTTTTTTCAGATGCCTACAGTGTTTGGGTTCTATATGGCTACACGCGCTGTACCCCCTCTACGGAAACGGATATATTTGACGTACCCCCCTATGCTATTGGCTAGGCTTGTTGGGATTTTTTGGCGTTTTCCTAGGTTCACCTGCGTGAACCATACGCCCTACCCCTTGCTACGTCTAGTATCCTTGCTACATCCCTTGTCCCTTCACCCTTTGCCCTACCCCCTACCCCTATACCCCCTATACTATGGGGGACACATAGAGGGAAGGGATAACCCCTCCCCCGATTTCATCCCCTCTAAACAATTGCTATAGGAACGCTCAGATGTAACGCCTTCTGTATCATAGTATAGGTAAAGGATACAGAGGATTGAATCTTTGGCATAGCGTTTGCAGTATCCCTAATCAAATAATAATCAATTAATAATAAACATTATGAATAATCAAGTAACAGAAAAAGTATTAGCAAACGTTGAAGATGTAATCCTAGTAGACCTTATGGGTTTGAGTAGTCAACTAAAAACAACAATAGACGCTGCTCGTAGGCTGTGTAAGGATGACAATGAGGTAAAGCAGTTCCTTATGGATAATACTACCTCTAGAGACATAGAGGGAATAAAGGATGCAATAGAGAAGGTACAAATGCTCTTGAGTCTAGTAGAATAAGGTTCACCCGAGTGAACCATCGCCTCCCTAGGAAACTAGGGGGGATTTGGTGGTGGGAGGAGTTTGGCACGATGTTTGCACTACCCTCACCAAATAAGAATCAATTAATAATCAATTAAATTAAGTAAAATGAAAAACGTTAAAGGAATTACAACAATGGTAAAGGCTACGGCTCAGTACAAAGCATTAGAAGAGGCTATGTCTTTTGAGAACCAATCAGAACAAGAACGCAAAAAAGCAGCGGTAAAGACTTTCGAGAACACTTGCCTAACTGCACAAGCAATCAAGAAGATTGATGACTTCTATGGTAGTGCTAAGTTCAAAGCGGAGTTGAAGAAGTTGGAGGTCACCAAGATTACTAAGAAGGAGTTCGTTGACAAGGTACTAGGGATGTCCTTCGGAGGATATACTGAGTACATCAAGATTGCTAACTCTAGCAAAACCGACCAAAAACGATTCTTGAAAGGCTGTGAACAACTAGAGGCTCAAGGTGACAAGGTATCACGCAGTAAGAAGAACTACATCAAGTTCCTCAAAGAAGTTGGAGATGCTAAAGCCAAAGGTGGAGAAGCGAAGGTACAATCAAAAGAGGAAGTGATTTTGAGCATTAAAATGAAGGAAATGACCTTAGGTGGTGTAAAGTACGATAATCGTAACGTTACACTGACCTCTAAGTCTTTGAGAGGTATCAAGAGCCAAGAGGACTTACAAGCATTGAGAATTCAAATAGAGATTGCTCTAAATGAGGCTAGCAAGATGTTGCAGTCTGCTAGTGACAAAGCACCTAAGAAGGTCGCAGTAAAGTAGGTTCACCCGAGTGAACCCCTATCGCCTCGCATCGTAACTGATGCGGGGTATTGGGGGTGTAACCAATTAAATTAAGTAAAATGATTATACCCACTAACAAAAGAGGAGAGGCAAGAAAGTTAAACTTAACAAACATAGATGTTAAGGATATGATATACGAACTCACTAAAAAAAATAGAGAGTTAAGTAGTAGTAAAAAAACAAGCACACAGAGACAAACTTTAGTTATAGAGCAAGAGAGAGTGATGAATTTGGGGGCTATTGAACTTTTGTGGGAGTTACTTAAAAAATATTAACCTAAAACCAATAAAATCAAGTAAAATGAGAAACTTTGAATTAACAAACATCATCCTCAACGATGAGGACATCCACGAAAACGTATTGACCTTGCACCTAGGTAATGCGATTGATAGCAATGACACTGACCTAGTCAAGTACATTCAGAACTACCTAGAGGGTTTAGCCTCAGTAAGTGATTACAAGTGGAACGTAGATAGTGAGAGAGCCTTTGAGATACTGCGTGAGCATAGTCTCGTATAGGTTCACCCGAGTGAACCACCTAGCACCTCGAACCGTAAATGGTTCGGGGTTGGGGTGGTAGAAACCAATTAAATTAATACTATGAGAGGATTATTTGAGCCATCGTCAAGGCTAGTTGACGTAATCATTCTACTGAGTCCCATTGCAGTTGGGATAGGAGGGTACCACGTTATTTGGTACATCCTAATCTCATAGGGTGAATCTAGTTTGAGCCTTACCTCACTACCTTCGGGTAGTGGGGATGAGGTGGTAGAAACCAATAAAAAATTAAATTATGAATTACTACAATTTAGAAAACCCTGCTTATTGTGAAGCAAAAGGATTAAGCAAAGTATTTGAAGCATATGCGAATGAACTTTCACGAGAAGATATTATGGAGGTGGGATTCAATAAGGATAGCGGATACGTTTACATCGCTTTAGAGAATGGAATCTCAATAGGTTCTTTGCTAGGTAACGGTGTTGAGTATTTAGTTACAGACTTTGAGGATGGTACGGAATACTTTTTAGACACGTACAAAGAAGCCGAAGAAAAACAAAACGAATTAATAAACGAGTAAAATAGTTTGGCACGACCTTTGCAGTAGTGCTAATCAAATACTAATCAAACAATAAACATTATGAAATCAGAAATTCAATTAACGGTAGAAGAAATAGCAGAGGCTATTCAAGGCAGCGAAGATGTAATCGGAAGAATTGATTACCTAAAAGAAATCTTAGAGGATAGACGTAAGTACCTAGAGGATGAGCATATGGGGTGTGAGGAAGAGTATGCAATCGGAGACGTGATGAATCTACTTGACCTAGTAAAGAATAGGTCTGAGGAGGGATATGACCAAGAGATAAGCACATTCTTCAGAGGAGACACAGAGGAGGTATCTGAGTTTATATCAGAGTTTAGATTGCTATTAGGTAGACACATCAGTATAGACTTCGGGAAAGCAAAGAGTCATATGTCTGACTGTGATGACTCGTGGTTGATATCGGCATACGTATCAGATAGTGAGATAAAGACATTTAACCTTGAAGAGGGTTGGTCAATATAGTAAATACAAATCAGAGGTTCACCCGAGTGAACCTCATAAAACCAAATAAAAGTTATGAACAAATCAATTCAGTTAGTCACATTGCCTTCGGGGGTGTGCGTGTTACACGTAGAGAGTGAGTATAACATAGAGATGACAACGTTCCCTAGTGAAGATGTCGCATACCAATGTATACTAGGCTCAGATGAACTATGTACAATGGCTTTGGAGAATCCAATGCTTGATGCAATGTTAACCAACTTAATAGCAGAGATATGAGCATACAAGAGAACAATAAGATGATAGCAGAATTTATGCAATCTATTGAGGATGGATTGTATTTAGATGGACTATATTTTTACGAAGGTAGATACTATGACACCAATATGGAGTTCCACAAGTCTTGGGAGTGGTTGATGCCCGTAGTGGATAGGATAGAGAGTTTAGGATATGAATTTTTTATCGTGGAAGATAGAGTAGAGGTGTCACATAATACAGACCATTCAATAGAAACAATCATTGACCTAACATTTGGTGGAAGCAAAAGAAATGCAACGTATCAAGGGGTGGTAGAATTTATTAACCAATACAATAAGAAATGAAAGCACAGATTAAATTTAGAATGCCCAATGGTACGGATTGGTATGTGAACAAGACGTTCAATGATAAGAAGCACCTTGACAACTATATGAGCAAGGTGGAGAGAGATAAGGACTGCTTCGTAGATGAGGTATGGTATAATGAATCAGAGGTTCACTCGGGTGAACCTCATAAAACCAAATAGATATGAGTAAATATTTTAATGCTACAATCAAGTGGCTAGACAATGGAAACATTCAAGATGATATGATTATAAAGATAGGTCGTATAGAAGATGACGATGATTGTATATTCTTCTATCTAGAGGATGAGTCAGAAATCGAACTATTTAAAATTGAAGGAACACACGAGTGGTGTATACTAGACATAAGGGAAGCTGAAAACTTTATAGAGTAGGCAACAAATCAAATCAATAATCAATGACTAAATTAATTTATGACTAGGAGGCGAGTGGTAGACATCGAGATTCAGATGATAAGACAAGGCTTATGGGTGGTAAACATCGACAAGGGGAATGACATAGGGATATATGCATTCTCATCTAAGCAAGAGGCAAGTGACTTCATTATGACGAATCAAGACTTGGAAGAGTATTGGGATAGATTCCTAGCACAACTAAACTAATTTACAAATCAGAGGTTCATCTAGGTGAACCTCACAACACCAATCAAACAATAATCAAACAATAATCACTTTGGCACGGTCTTTGCACTATGCCTATTGAACAATTAAAATTTAATATTATGAATGACACAACAGTTTTATTAGACCTACTAGGTCAAGCGTATGATGAGTTAGCAGAGGTATGCGATAGCATTGATGACAAGCACTCAAGGAAGTATACTCAGATAAGAAATCTGATGGAAGAAATCAATGACGAATTATACAAATCACTTTAATCAGTAATCAAATAAGTAGAGGGGGAATGCCCCCTTAATTAACAATTTAAATTTAAATAGTATGACTAAGCAAGAAGCAATTAACAGAGTAAACGAGGGTGCAGGTTCAATCTATACCAAGGAAGACGTAACGAACCTCATCAATCAGATTGAGGAGACAAAGGTTGAGACAACTGACGAGCCACAAGGACTGCGTGGTGACATCATCAGATACCTCAGTGAACAATGGGATGATAAAGGTGAAGAGATATTCGGAGACCTTCAGATGGAGTTGACCTCCGATAGCATCATAGAGATGGATGATTGTAGTTTCACTCTTGAGTTTAACAACAAGGTTGTGTTGAGTGAGGTAGAGTTTGACGAGCACGAGATAGAGAGCAAGTTAGATAGATGCTCAAGTGAGTTGAAGGAGTGGGTTCTAGCCACAATCGTTGAGGCTTGTACAATCGTTGAGGAACTTAGTGAGGATGAGGATGAATCAACTGAGGAAGGTACAACTACTGACGAGCAGTAGACAATTAATTAATCAGAGGTTCACCTAGGTGAACCTCACAACACCAATCAAATGAGATACACAATTAAACTACCACAAGACCAACAAGACATCGTTGTAGATGCTCTTAGAGTTTATAAAGAAACCATTGAGAGTTTATGCCCTATAGATGATGACAACATCAATGGTAAGCATTTTGATTTACAAGGACTTATTGGAATGTTCAAGGACAAAGAGATTGAGATACGCATTGAGATGGATGAGGAGATACACAATTCATTCATTCATAGAGGACACAATGTTGACTTCCCAATATACGATTAACTAAAAACAAATAGAGATGAATAGTACAATAACAGAACTGAGTAGCGAGGGTATCGCTAACGTAATCAGAGACCAAGCAGACATACTTATCACAGGATATAGTATGCCGAGAAAAGACCTAGAGATTTTCTCGCAACAATTAATAGATGATGATGTGATAGATGAGATATACTTCATCATAGAACTAGATTCAGAATAACTAAAAACAAATAGAGATGAGTACATTTAATTTACAATACCCTCAGACCAATATGAGATACATCAATGAGGATGGCAACACGAGGTTCATTACGGACTTCAAAGGATTCACAATGCTAAGGGCGGTGAGTATGTATAGCACCAATGATATGTGCAAAGGTAGAGCATTGGTGTATCTAGATGAGGATACAGATGTTAGTGTGAAGACATCAATGAAAAGAGGAGAGGGTAGCTTTATGTCTGCGGTATTACGTGGAGACCTACTCGATGCAATGAGAAAGGCAGACGAGGGAAACTACCAAGCATTAGTACAAGGTTTAATTAAAAAGGAGATAGAACTATGAGCAACGAGAACAGATTTTACAAACTATTAGGTGAGTACGAAGACCTAAAGGATTCATTGATGGAGTACACAAACCTACACGATGGAATGTATTATGACATACAAGGATACTATAGTGAGGGCTATGAGGAGAGCCTACTCGAAGACCTAAACAATCAAGTGAAGGCGTGTCGCAAACTACTCAAGGGATACAAGGAATTAAATTATATATTTTGTTAGACGATATGAAACCACACACGAACATAGCAGATTGGATTCAGTATTGGGATTCATTCGACATAGGTCTATACATACGACTGCTTGAAATCAAGAAAGAGTTTGGCACGGATATTGCAGATGACATAATCAAACAATAATTAAATCATAATCAAATGGAGAGAGATAACTTCGTAAGGATAGCAATGGCTATCATCAAGAGAGACTATCCGTTCAGACCACAGAGGATGGCGGTAGCAAGTAAGATGTACTCACGTTGGGTTGAGCGTAACAAGATGCAGATAGACATCCGTTCAAACAAGTCATTGTATGTGATGATAGGAAACTATACCTACTACATTGATGACTCAACGAACGAGCAGATAATTGACAAGTGGAATAATAAATCAGAGGTTCACTCGGGTGAACCTCATAAATCAAAACCAAGACGATGAGAGAGTTTAGAAGTAGCGGACACCTATGGGATGATGGTGAGATTCCCGAGTGTAATTTTTGTGGTAAGGACTTTGATAATGTCCGCACCCTATATGAGACACCATACGATGAGTTGTGTTGTGACAACAAAGAATGCACAGATGAACTGATGACTTGGGTACTACAAGAACCCGTGCAAGTTCACATTAAAATAGAAGACGATGGAGAATAATTTAATCAGAGACAAGTGGATAAAGCAGTACGGAAAGACAAGGTCAGAGGGTATCAAGATGTGCCTCGATGATATGTTCCCCGAGTGGAAGGATAGGGGTGTAGGTAAGCACCTCAACGATGGCAACTCTTGGATTGATTCACTACATCTAGCAATGGATGACCTAATAAAAAAGATATGAGTAAGATAAGATTGAGATACCACCTAGGACGTGGCGAGAACTATAAGAAGTGGCAGATACGAAACCGAGATGGTAGCGTAGAGTACATACACCCCGATGATATGGTGGTAGCACTTAGCAACGCACGACTACACAACAGACGCAAGGTAGCAGATAAGATATACCAAGGCGAGAACAAGACCGTGTGTGCGTGGATTGATTGTGAGATACTATCAAAGGGAACAGAGTTGTGGATACACGATGAATGGAAAAAGATATACTACAACCCAAGGGAGACACCGTATTGGACACTGTTCACAGAGCAAGGGAAGATAGGTGCAACGAACCTTGACAACAAGATGCTTGACTACGTATTCATAAAAGGAACAGAGATATATTACAAATAAAAACAAATCAAATGACAGAGAAAGAGGAGGCGTGTGACCTATACGCAAAGAGGGTTGCGAAGTTGTTCAGTGTCGATGAGGCTGACATCTTCAATAAGAAGAAGACTCAAGACATTACTGATGCAAGGCAACTGCTATACTACCTATGCTCGAAGAGACCTATGAGAACCGTAGCAATCCAAAGGTATATGAAGTCTAGGGGTTATGACATCGGTCACTCATCAATCAGATGGGGACTAGCGTCAGTGAAGAATAAGATTGAGTACGACAGAGACTATCAGTCGGTGATTGAAAGACTATCATAATGTTAGACCTATTCAATCAAGCAGAAAGAGACTACTCCGCAGTCCGTATGGATGGTAGAGGGTACGAAGGATTCATCTCCTATGGAATAAAGATTATCAAGGAGTATCACAACAACAAGGTCACCATCTTGAACACAAACAAGGGTGAGTATTACGAAGAGATAAGTGATGCCGAGTATGACATATTCAAAGAGAGGGGTTGGCTTTGTGGAATATATACACTATCTTTGTCGAGCTATGAAAGAAAGCTTGACGAGATACAAGAACGTATCAATGAGGAGCTGAACGGAAGGAGACGAAAGAAGGTTCTAATATCTCTGAAGGATGAGCGACAACTATTCACAAGCAAATATTTTAAAGTAAATCAATTATTAATTAAATCAAATCAAGATGGCTAATGCTAAAAAGAAATCAGTGTTCGAGACACTGAACGCAATCAACGTCAATGGACGTACAGAAACTAAGAACGGACTCACATACCTATCGTGGGCTTGGGCTTGGGCAACCGCAAAGGAGAACTATCCCGAGGCAACATACACAATCTATGAGGATGCAGATGGTGTCTTCTATCACAGAGACCACAACTCTGCGTGGGTAAAGACCGGTGTTACAATCGAGGGAATCGAACACATCGAGTACCTACCCGTAATGGACTTCCGTAACAACTCAATCGAGTTGATAAAGATTAAGTCTACCGATGTTAACAAGGCGATACAACGTAGCCTAACTAAGGCTCTTGCTCGTCACGGTCTAGGTCTGTATGTATATGCAGGTGAAGACCTTCCGTCAGCAGAGAAGGAGCAACCAAAGGTTGAGAATAATAAGACCACAACTGTTGAGGTCAAGGGTATTCCCGATGACAAGATGATGGATATGCTTAGATATGTAGCAGAGAACAAGGAGCTTGGGCTCAAGCAGTTGGTTGCTAACATAGAGCAGAAGTACCACGTCACCAAGACACAAGAGAAGGAGATTGCTAAGGTATTAAAGTCCAAGTAATGAGTAACGTTATAGAACTACTTCGTAATGACCAAGAGTATTACGGAGGGGTAGGTAAGCAGTACCTATCTAACTCAGACATTGGAACACTTCTAAAGACTCCCGAACAATTCGGTGTCTCACGTCCCGACAACAAGAACTTTGCAGAGGGTAGATACTTTCATCAACTAATCCTTGAGCCCGAGAAGGCAGAGAACGTGGTGTGGGTAGACTATGCCTCACGAAATACCAAGGGATACAAGGAGTTCATTGCCGATAGTGACATTGAGGTGGCACTACTACGTACAGAGAAGGAGACCATTGACGCATTGGTAAAGAAGATGCTAGGCAACATTGACTTCTTTGAGTTGATACGTGCAGAGGGTAACATCTACGAGCAACCAAACGTTATGAAGTACGAGTCCACAGATACGCAGTGGAAGGGAAAGGCAGACATCGTTGGAAAAGATTATGTCATAGACCTCAAGACCACATCAAACATTGATGACTTCAAGTGGAACGCAAGGAAGTATAACTACGATAGTCAAGCCTACATATACCAACAACTATTCGGTAAGCCGATGATGTTCTTGGTGATTGAGAAGCAGTCGGGTAGGATGGGAATGTTCACCGGAAACGATGAGTTCTATCAGAGGGGTAGAGACAAGATGCATAAGGCAATAGAGGTATACCATAGGTTCTTTGGTGACAACCCCGAGCTAGACATTAAGAACTACTACGTAGAGCAAGAGATATAACAAAGATACCTAGCACACGATGTCTCCAATGTATTGTGTGTCGGGTTTTAATTTAATCATTGGAACAAAACAATTTATATTATGTCACAAGACGAAAAAGTTTTTGCAAATGGATTCTCTTTTAAGAGAAGAGAGAACGCCCCTGAATTTGTAGTGGGTAGATTATCACTGAAGGTTGACGATGCTATGGCATTTGTCAAGGAACATATGAGTGATGGTTGGATTAACCTAAATGTAAACCAAGCACGTAGCGGTAACTACTACGTTGAGTTGGATACATACAAGCCTAAGGATGAGGTTACTGCACCTAAGAAGGCAGAGTCCGATGGCCTACCGTTCTAAACTATTTTGATTGGTTCAGATTAGGGGAGGAGACTCCCCTTTTTTATCCAATCTAGTGTGTCGAATGTCAGAAATTGTAATCCCTATATAGACTATATATATTTCTTTACTCTTTTATTTTTTATTGAACCTAGATTAGGAAATAAAATCGACATTATCGACACTACCTCTGAGTATCAGAGACTTAACATTTAATTATCGACATCAAAACGACACTAAGATGACATCAAACATCACAATATTTAAAAACATAAAGGATACAGACACCCCCTTCTACAGACCGATAGAGAAAATACTTGAGCGTATCAAGGATGGTTCATCAAAGAACCTAGTAAAGGGTATCCGCTCAGAGAAGAGCAAGGGTGAGCGTAACGAACTAAAGAAGATGCTCCCTGCGGTATGCTTCAGTGGTACATTCAACAAGAGGAACGACTCCTCTATCATTGAGCACAGTGGATTCATATGCCTAGACTTCGATGGCTACGAGAAGCAGAAGCAACTGCTACAAGACAAGGAGGCAATCAGTAAGGACAAGCACGTATACTCGGTGTTCATATCCCCATCGGGTAATGGACTCAAGGTATTGGTAAAGATACCTCAAGAGATTGACAACCACGTCAGCTACTTCAACGCACTAGAGAACCACTTTGGTTCTGAATACTTTGACAAGACCTGCAAGAACATATCTCGTGTATGCTACGAGTCATACGACCCGCTGATATATGTGAACGATAACTCAAGCATATGGGACAAGCTTGAGGAGGTAGAGTACAAGGAGATTATCCAACACCAAGACGCACCAACGATACCAATCACTGACGAGAACAAGGTGGTGGACATCCTCGTCAAGTGGTGGACAAAGAAGTATCCAATGGTAGAGGGGCAACGTAATCAGAACGTGTTCATCCTAGCGATGGCATTCAATGACTATGGAATCAATAAGAGCCTAGCGGGATACGTACTCAATCAGTTTGAGAATGAGGACTTCTCTCTATCAGAGATATCAAGAACGATTGACTCAGCATACAGCAACACACATAACTTCGGCACCAAGTATTACGAGGACGAAGAGGCCATCAACAACATCAAGCAGAGTTTGAGGAGGGGTGTGTCAAAAAAGGAGGTACGCCATCAGTTAGAGGAGTCAGACTTGGATGGTGCAACAATAGACTCCGTACTAAATAGGGTAGAGGAAGACAATACCAAGCAGATATTTTGGTCCAAGAACGATAAGGGTACAATAAAGATTGTGCATATACTATTCAAGGACTTCTTAGAAGACAATGGCTTCTACAAGTATTGTCCCGAGGGAAGTAAGAACTATGTGTTCGTGAAGGTTACCAACAACCTCATCGACCACACATCAGAGAAGGAGATAAAGGACTTTGTTCTTCAGCACGTAATAGACCTAGACGATATGTCTATATACAACTACTTCGCAGACCAAACGAGACTGTTTCGTGAGGACTTCTTGACACTGCTATCTACCATTGACATATACTTCATTGAGGATACCAAGGACACAGCCTATCTATACTACAAGAACTGTGCAGTGAGCATCACCAAGGGAGAGGTTACACCGATAGACTACTTGGACTTGGGTGGATACGTTTGGAAGGACCACGTCATAGATAGGAACTTCAAGATATGCGATGGTAGTGACAGTGTGTATCGCAAGTTTATATCAAACATCTGTAGTGGAAACTCTAAGCGTGTGCTATCTATGGAGTCAACGATAGGGTTTATGCTACACGCACACAAGAACCTATCGTACTGCCCCGCAGTGATACTAAATGACGAGGTGATAAGTGATAACCCCGAGGGTGGTACCGGCAAGGGAATCTTTATGAATGCCTTGGCTCAGATGAAGAAGGTGGTTACCATTGATGGTAAGTCCTTCACATTCGAGCGGTCATTTGCATACCAACTTGTGAGTGCAGACACACAGATACTTGTCTTCGATGACGTTAAGAAACACTTTGACTTCGAGAGATTGTTTAGTGTGGTGACAGAGGGTATGACACTAGAGAAGAAGAACAAGGACGCTATCAAGATACCATTCAGTAAGTCACCTAAGATTGCTATCACTACCAACTACGCTATCAAGGGTGCGGGTAATAGCTTTGCGAGACGTAAGTGGGAGCTTGAACTACACCAATACTACAGTAAGAACTTCACCCCATTGGATGAGTTTGGTAAGCTGATGTTCGGAGATTGGAACGATGAGGAGTGGTGCTTCTTTGACAACTATATGATAGGTTGCCTACAGATGTATCTAAAGAAGGGGCTACAGAAGAGTGTGTTCGTGAACCTAAAGATTCGTCAGCTATCTGCTGAGACAACACACGACTTCATTGAGTGGTGTGGATTGATAGAGGGACAGGAGTCAAACAGAAATCTTCAGGCGGGTATAAAGCTATACAAGCAGGACCTATACTTTGATTTCGTGCAGGAGTATCCTGACTATGGACCGAAGGCAAAGATGACAATATCAAGGACAAAGTTCTATCAATGGTTGGTGTCATACGCAATGTTCAAGGAGGGTGTCAAGCCCGAGGAGGGGAGAGACGCTCAAGGTAGATGGATAATAATCAAGATGGCTCCGAAGGTAGAGCCACAACAAAAATTAATATGAGTCAAAGGGAGGACTCTAAATCTCCCAACAATTTAAATTAAATACAATGAAACAATTAATTCTATTTGCATCAATGATGCTAACCTTTACAACCCTAGCTCAGTGGGAGACTGAGCATTATGTAGATGACTTCGGTGAGAAGACAAACGAAACCTTTTACTACTTTGATGTGGTGGGAGTGTTCAGTAACTCAGCCACAACAAACAGTGACTGTGGATTCTTTGTCAAGCGTGATGATAATGAGGGGTCATACACCATCTCAATCTACCCATACAATAGGGATTCAAGAGAGAGTTGGACAATCAGTACCTTTCAAGACATCAAACTTAAGAAGCCTTCAGGAGATGTGGAGACGCTTAGTGGGTTTTGCTACAAGAAGGGTCAGGTATTATTCTCAGAGGAGGACTACCCAATATTCAAGGATGCAATATCACAGAGTGGTGAATACACATTCCTGCTGAAGTATGATGGTAAGTATAGTGAGTCTAGCTACAAGTTTAACTTTACAATAGACTAGAGATGATTGAGTTCAGAGACTATCAGAACGACATCATAGCCAAGGGAACGGAGGTCATAAGAGATTATGGCTTCCTATACCTAGCGATGGAGGTACGGACCGGGAAGACACTGACAAGCCTAGGTATTTGTGAACAGCTCAATGTTGAAAACGTTCTGTTCCTCACCAAGAAGAAGGCAATCGGTTCCATAAATGATGACTACACCAAGCTATGCCCCGTAAACTTCAGCCTATTCACCATCAACTATGAGTCGATACATAAGATTCCTGATGTGAGATGGGATGTGATTGTATGTGACGAGGCACACTCGATGGGTGCCTTCCCTAAGCCAAGCAACAGAGCGAAGGCGGTGAGGCAGTTGATACGAAAGAACGACCCAAGGGTTATCTTACTGTCAGGTACACCGACACCCGAGTCATACTCACAGATGTACCATCAGGTGTATGGTATACCAATGAATCCATTCAATAGACACGCCACCTTCTATAAGTTCGCACACGATTGGGTAAACGTAAAGCAGAGAAAGATTAATGGTAACCTCATCAATGACTACTCGGGAGGTAAGAAGGACATCACCAAGGCTATGGAGAGGTTCACAATAAACTTCTCTCAGAAGCAGGCAGGGTTCGAGGTTGACACAAAGGAGCACGTGCTTAGAGTAAAGCTAAGAGACGAGACCTATAGGCTTGCTAAGAGGCTTGACAAGGACCTAGTAGTAGAGGGTAATGAGGAGGTGATACTTGCAGACACACCCGTGAAGCTGATGTCAAAGCTACATCAGATATACTCAGGCACAATAAAGTTTGAGAGCGGTAAGTCTATGGTATTAGACCATACCAAGGCTGAGTTCATACGTGATAGATTCAAGGGACAGAAGATAGGAATCTTCTACAAGTTTAAGGAGGAGCTGACCGCACTGAAGGATACCTTTGGCAAGGAGCTACTAACCACAGAGCTAGAGGAGTTTCAAGACACGGACAAGAGCATAGCACTACAGATAGTGTCAGGGCGTGAGGGAATATCTCTACGTCAGGCAGATGCACTTGTGTACTACAACATTGACTTCAGTGCCACATCGTATTGGCAGAGCCGAGACCGTATGACAACAAGGGATAGGCTTAAGAGTGATGTGTATTGGGTCTTCAGTGAGGGCGGTATCGAGGATGATATATACAAGGCCGTGTCCAAGAAGAAGACGTACACGGTTAACTATTTTAAAAAGGAATTCGTACATTTGTATGGATGACTGAACAACAAATTCAATCAAGGAGAATCAAGGAGCTAGAGGCTAAGGGATACTATGTTATCAAGCTTGTTAAGACAAATAAGAATGGGATACCCGACCTAATAGCTATACCACCAAACTCAAATGTCTTGTTCAGCGAGATTAAAAGACCCGAAGGAAAGGTGTCTAAGTTACAGGAATACAGACTAAAAGAGTTAGATGATTATGGATTCAATACGGAAGTATATAGAGGCTGAAGAGATTTACTACGACATAGATGGTGACGTTATACTAGAGCTAGCAAACCTAGACTATGAATACTCAGAAGAGATTATACTTCAGCTAGATTACTTTGAGCCGTGCTTAGAAAAACAGAACCACTTCTCTCAGAAGGTAGGGGGTGTGGTAAAGCACGATAGTCCATACTTCTTCGAGATTGAATACATAAAAGAGGAAGAGGGTCTCACCACATTCCTATCTATAAAGGAGATAGACTGTGATGATTACCTAGATTACATTAATTCAAATCAAATACTAATCAAATGCAAAGACACACAAGAAACCTCAGAGAGGTTAAAAAGCTTAAAGACATTGTTGGAGTAGTGTTCGGGGTGGACGTAGACGCAAAGTCTAGACGTATGCCACACCCATCTGCTCGTGCAGTATTCTCTAAGGTACTAACACTAAAGGGATACACACTCACTGAGGTGGGTAGTATGATAGACAAGAACCACGCAACAATAATCCATTACATAAGAGGCTTAGAGGCAGAGGTTAAAACCAATCAACAGCTACGTATTAAGTATCAAGAGGTTCAGGATATGTTCATTAGTGACACTGACCCAATACATAGCCTCTCTAGTTTCGAACTAAAAAAAGAGGTAATCTCTTTGAGAAAACAAAACAAAAAACTATATTTGGAAAAAGAGTCTTTGATATCCATCGTAGAAAAGAGCAAGGAAGATGATAAGATATATCGAGAAACCTTTGAGCTTATAAAGAGAAGGATAGGAAGAAAAGAAATAGATAAACTAAAGAACCACCTAACAAGATATTTCAATGGAGTACACAAGTGATGACATAAAGAGGGCTATCTCAAATAAAGGATGGTCAATCAAGCAGAAGACAGATGAGCTACTAAGGATGGACTGCTGTATGTACGCATACCTAGGCAGCGACTCCAAGAGAAGTGAGATAGAGGAGACACGTAAGTCATCTAAGAGAATCTATAAGGCTATCAAGGAGATAGACGAGGTGTTAGGTAACACAATCATAAACGCCATAGACTCCTGATGAGTATCTCAAAGGCAGATAACGATAGGCTCATTCATATTAACTTTACTATGAATGAAATCCACGACTCTGCCGATGCGATATATGAGCATCTAATTGATAGAGAGTATGCTCAGGTACTAGACCACATCGAGACCATTCAGTTTGTATTAAAGACACTAGAAGAAACGATAAGAGATGGAGAAGAAGGTATGTAGAAAGTGTAATGAGAACAAGGAGCTAGATAAGTATTGGTCTGCAGGAATAAAGAACGGTAAGAAACATCTCAGACAGACCTGTATCGCCTGCTATCGAAATGTAAAGAAGGACTACGTAAAAAGAAAGCGTGAGTGGTACAACAATCTAAAGAAGAACTTGAGCTGTAATGAGTGCGGATACTCTAAGCTTACACACAAGTCCTTTAGCTCGCACGCTCTACAGTTTCATCATCACAATGATGACAAGTCTTTTGCTGTAGCAGATTACTTAGTGAAAGGATACTCAAGAAAAAAGATTACCGAAGAGATTAATAAATGCAGGGTGCTATGCTCACGTTGTCACGCAGAGGAGCACGATAAATCAAATTAAATATGTCAAATAATATATTACAACAGATAACAGAGGACTTCCCTGATGAAACATTCTTATATCCCACAGGATACGAGGACTGTGTGGTAGGTCTTGAGTACGCAAGCAACTCATTAGTGATGGACTCCAACAAGATAATAGACAAGCTCATCAACGAGGATGAGATGACTGAGGAAGAGGCTCAGGAGTTTTTCGATTACAACATTGCCGGTAGCAAGGGAGATGGATTCCCTATCTATGTATACATACCTGAGTAGCAATGAGGTTTGAGTCCGAGCAAGATTTAAAGAGGGAACGAAAGGCCATTGAGACATTTGTGAATGTGTTTGGTGGCTCCGCTAAGAAGCTCGGGCCTAACGATGTAGACTACAAAGTATTTGATAAAGACAATAGCTTAGTCGCTTACGCTGAGGTGAAGGGTAGACTGCGTGTGTTATCACAGGCATACCCTTTGCCGATAGCGATACGAAAGTTAGTAAAGCTATGCGATAAGAGACTGAATCCTGTAATGATATGGGCCTGTGATGATGGCATCATCTACGCCAAGGTAAAGGATATCTATGGTGACATCAGGTGGGGTGGTAGGAAACCACGAAAGGGTGCGGTCAATGACGAAGAGCTGATGGCCTACTACGACAAGCAACGAGCCTTCAAGTATATCAGGTACTCCTAATTCTTTTTTCTATTACGCATCTTAGACTTCTTCTTAACCTTATTAGGAAGCTTCTTCTTATTAGGATAACGCTCCCACTCCTCCGCTATATCAGGGAGGAATGCGTGCATATATTTTCTTTGTGCTTTACTTTTAAATGGCATATCTTATTGTTTAGGTAACTTAGGAAGCTTCGGTAGCTTCGGTAGCTTCGGTAGCTTCGGTAGCTTTAGACCTCCCGATGATTTTTTCTTCTTACCTACGTCCTTGTATATGTCTTTAAGCACAGCCTTCCTTGCCTCCTTGTAGAAAGGAACTAATCCTAACTGACCTAACACCTCTAGCGGTAATCTTTCCTGTGCTTCCCTTCTTCTTCTTTCTTTAGCATCATCTTCCTTTAAATCAGGAGCTGTCAATAATTTATATGAAAGATTTGCGGTGTTGTAAAAGGGTGCATATGCCCCGGCTACTCTAGGAACAAAGTCTTCAGCAAGGTTTGGAGAACCATACCCTTTCTGTTCAGGGACGATATTAAATGCTATTGAATTTAGGAATGGGTCATACTCAATATCCTCATCTCTAAAACCAAGCTCTGCCCCATAATTCTTATTTATATATTCGGTTCCAAAGTTCAATATAGATTTTACCCCTGCACCACCACTACCTGAAAGCAATGTTACTGCTGAAGAGGCAACACCTCTTGCTACCTGTTGTTCAAGAGACCCTCTCTTTTTCTTCTCCTCTTCGTCATCGTCATCACCTACACCTATTAACCCTCCTATAGTTGACACAACTAAGTCTGAGACGAGAGGTGTAACAACAACATACGAGGTCATACGGATTAATGCAGCAGCTAACAACTTACCTCCCTCTATACTTGATATCTCACCCCTACCTATAGCAGACTGAACTCCTATACGGAAAGCATTGAACTCAAAGACTAAAAACTTCTGCATAAATCCATTGAAGTTTTTAAACAGTCTAATAAAACCACTATCTTCAGCTCTCTTTTTATTCTTCAAGATACCCATTAAAGGATTATCTGTAGCTCCAATAAGTACAGCCTCTCTATCGGCTCTCTTCGTAGCCTGTGCTAGCTCTTTCTTAAACTTAGACATATACTCAGCGTCATTCTCTGCAATCTTATTGAAATCAACTTCTTGTCCCGTCAGCTTCTTAAACTCAGTAGTAAAGTTACCGAACCAAACTGTTCTAGTTGCTAGCATATCAGGGGTTGATATCATCTTATCAGCCAAGGCAACAAGCCCTCTTGTTGTCATATTATCTGTAGCATAAGAGCCTACTTGTGCCACAACATTAACAAACTTACTCTTACCTTGAACTGCTTTACCTGTACCCTTGGCTTGTGACAAGAGCTCTTGGTCAACTAACTTACCACTCAATCCTTCAGGGTATAGTCTGTTTTGATTTGGACTCTTTAAATTCTGTACCACCTTCGGTCCTATAGCAGAGAAAGCTACCTTTCTTTGAGCCATACCCGCCTTAACAATAGTTGGATTCTTCATAGCAAACAACATATTACTTAGAAGCTCACTAACAAACCTACCACCAACAAGCATTGTTCTATACCCTGCCTTGAGTATGAAGTTGTCTATGTCAGCTCCAAAAGTATTGCTAGAGAAGTTGTCTGATAGCACATCCTTTATAGCTTGGTTGTATCCATCTCTTATACCATTAAATATTTCTCTCTGCTCTCCCTTGTTAGGCAATGAATCCTGAACCTTATTAAGGGTTTTATTTGCAACCCTCAAAGGTGAGGTCAGGTGATAGTCTATCAATGTCATCTTCGCTCCACGCTTAGTGGCTGATAGGATGTCAAAGTTTATAGGACTAACCTTGGATACACGCTCGATTAAGTTCTTTGCTTTTGTTGAAGGCTTCGTATTGTTTACCACAGACTCGGATAACTTATCTACATTGTCCATAGTTGAGCCATCAGAACTTAGAACCTGATGGTGCACGTAGTTATTGAGTGGGTCAATAGCTTCCCCTCTTATAATTGACGCAGTAAACACAGCCTTCTCTGTTAACTCGCTGTTTACTTCTTGAACTACCTTAATCATTTTATTTTCTACCGACTTGAAACTATCTTTAAGTTTTTTTAGGTCTATGTTTCCGTCCTTATCACTATACTCTTTAAGTATCTTTTCTAATACCTCAGCATTTCTTTTCTGATTACTATCATATAATGACTGTATAGTAGCCTCCATTATTTCAGCGGCAGGCTTTGTTTCTTTACTGTCAGGATTTGATTCGTGCTCAAGCTGAATCATATAAGCCATCTGCTTATACTTAGACTCTATTATCTTGTTACCATTTCTTTTATATGCACGCATAAGACTATTCTCAACAGCATCAAGTTTTTCATATAGCTGCTTTGACGCTGACTGATATGCAGCCAATGCTGCGGCAGGGTCTTTTAATATTGAGTTGAATATATCTTTACTAGCAAAGTCTCCAAGCACCGTGTCCATATAGAACAGTGGTGTCCTCTCAATCATTGTGTATATATCTGTCTTTCCTGTAAACTTGCTTTTCATCTTAGCAAACGCCCTAGATAATGGAAGGGGCTTTGCTTTCTTTACTGCCTCAGTTGCTGTCTTAGCAAAGTTTGTACTCAAAAGATTCTCCCAAGCTAGCTGTGAGTAGTGGTTAACGTATCCACTATTGATATTATCAATGGCCTTGATAAGATTCTTTAACTGAGGATTACTTAGTTCATTGATAGCCTCAGTCTTTATCATCTCAGATAATGACTCAGCTACCTGCTTAGCTAGTCTATTGGTGATACCACTCGTATCTATCTCTGAATCCTTTACCTCTTGGACAAGCTCCTTCTTCTCCTCCTCCATCTCCTTCTCCTTCTGCTCTTCGCTCTTACCTTCCTTCTCTTCTCTAGGGTTTATATCCTTAGAAAACTTGGTCATAAGCTTGGCCTCTTCTTCAGTGATGACCTTATCCTTAAGCATACGCTTAACGGTAGCAGCATACTCAACCTTACCATCCTCGGTAGTCTTCTTATCTTCAAATGAATTTAATCTTTCTGTAAGCTCACCCACTAATGAGTTCTGTGTATTTAGGGCATCATTAATCTCAGAGATGTCCTGCTTAACCTGTGTCGCTTCAGGTAGTGAAAGCACAGTCTTCTTTGCACCGAAGGATGTTACAAGCTTCTCATACTTAGTAAACACATCGTCAGGAATAATTGATGGGTCAATGTTCAATAGATTCTCAAGCTCATAAGTCAATCCATCTTGACCGATACCAACCTTAGTTCTGATATTCTTTTTAGCCTGCTTGATTTTAGATTTAAGACCTGTAAGTTTTTGGGCGTAGTCAGCATCACTAAACACCTTACGCATATAGTCTACAAAACTATCAATGGATGACTGTCTTGAAAGGTTCACCCGGGTGAGCCTTGATATAACTGCTGACAGTTGTGCCGCTGATATCTTTCCTTTAGACACCCTAGCCATTACCCTTACCTGTGCTAGAAGTTCTTGCTTAGCCTTCTTCTGTATAGCCTTGTCTGCTCTAGTGGTTGCTCGGTCATACTTCAGTAGTTCCTTCACTAGCTCAGCCTCCTGCTCGCTTATGTTTGTGATGTCCTTAACGCTAGCGAATAGGCTCTTGATTGCAGAGCGTAGGTTCTTTCTGTTCACACGCTTGATGGTAGCCAACGCCTTCTTTCTATCGAAGCCCTTGTCCTGCATCAGGTATTCAATGATAACATTATCAGATATCTCCTTGGCTCTAGCTCTAGCAATCACCTTCTCAATAGCACCCTTCAGGTCAACACCTTTATCTTCCATCTGCATCCTAGCCTTGGCTGATGTAGCGGCCTCCTCAGGTTTGAACTTCACGTCTGACTCTTTGTCAACTGCCTGACCGGAGAATAGTTCCGCAAGACCTATGTCAACAAAATCCTCAAGTGAAATGTTCTTGATGTCCTTAACCTTAACATCTTTGAATCGTGTAAGCTTCTCCTTTATGTACTTGAAGAATGCATTGAACCACTCAATAAACTTAGCCCTCTTGGCTGCATTTGCTATGGTCTCACCCTTTGTTCCCATAAGCTCAACCAACGCCTCCTCTCTAGCTAGCTCATTGTCTCCATACTTTTTAATCGCACTCTCTAAAGCTTTGGTTCCCTCTACCAACTCAAGCCCCTTCTTTAGAAGTTTAGTTCCTTTTGTTTTCGATGACTCTGAACGTAGGAAGTCAATCCATATGTGACCGAACTCGTGAATCGGTGTAGACAAAGACTTTCTAGATGGGTTCAAGAATATCTTACCGTCCTTAGTTAGACCAAGGATAGTATTCCCATTCGATTCAGCGGTACGTATACCCTCCTGCTTTAATGCCTCATCAAACTCTTGCTGAGTTTGGGAAACACTTACACCCGGAAATGCGAATCTCATCTTACCCGCAATCACATCTATGTCTGACTGCTCGGTCTGAACTCTAGCTCCTCTAAATGCTTTATCTATAAAGAATGCTCCCCCTACCTGTCTTAATACTTTTTCAAGGGTAGGCATCTCACCTTTCGCATCCTTCTTAAATACTCGTACCGCCTTAGCTCTCCACTCAGGGAAAATATTTAAGCCATTCATAGGGTTCTTAATCAATGCAATCAGTCTACCCTTCGGACCAAAGCCATAGTTATTATGGTTTGCTTTACGAACACCGCCATTAATAACATCGACACCCATTATTGCCACCGCATCTCCTGACTCTGATTCCATCATAGATGTCTCTCCTATGTCAGATAATATTTTATCAGCTAAAAACTCCTTTCCCTCAGACTGTGTGTCCTTTATCAATGCCTTAGCTACCCCCTTTGAAGGTTTCTTAACACCTACAGGAGATACTACAAGGTCAAACAATAATGCTCTAGTAGGTAGCGGTATAGTATTTTCATTGTCACCCTTCGCTCTTTTCTTTGCATCCTTAACAATGAAATCAAAGAGTGAGCCTACATCTGTTATATTGTTTTTATTGATAATCTCTTCCAACTGCTCGGCTGACTTGACAGTATCTCTACCCGACTTGTTTTTTTGAGACACGTTCTTTTTTCCTTCAATAGATTCCATAAGGACAGTGAATGCTTCATCTTGATTCTGTTTAGGGAAGGTCTTTATTAATGGTGCTAGATATCTAAACATAGCCTCATTAGAATTTATAGCAGAGTTACCCATACGAAGAACCACCATAGGAACGTGGTTCTGTGGAAGCTTGCCTTCCTTCCATAGTCTATCAAACAACTCCTTGTTAGCACGATACATCTGCTGTGCCTCTCTGAATTGCACCTCTGCACCTGTCTCGTTTACTCCTGCCCAAGCTAGCTCTGTGTTACTACCAAGGATATTGTAAAGTAGACCACCATCGACCTTCATCTTTTTGCCCATTGAATCTTTAACAACTCCTGATGCGAGTACATCAGACATTGCTACTATCATAGGTATGCCATTGAACTCTTGAATATTTTTAAGCATATCAGATACAGACTCAAAGCCTAGCTTCTTTGCCTGTGCATCAGTAATCTTTTTTGTAGACTTACTCTGTGCTATAGGGTCAACATCTCCTTCCTTAACACCACTAGGAATCTTGAATCCTTTTTCTACAGGACCAAGCTTCTTCATTCCTTCCACAATATCATCCTCAGTAATAAACCCTTCAGGACTTTCAGCGGCTACGTCATCACTGAGTCTAAACTTAGCACCCATATCAGTGAGCTTACCTTTCAGCTCCTTGACCTTAGCGTTCTTCTCCTTACGAGCTTTGCTCAGCTCTTCCTTCTTCTTACTACGGTCCTTGTCCTTGGTCATCCTGTCTGTGACCCGGCCATCAATTGTCTTTATCTGCTCCTTAATCTTAGTCTCCTTCTCCTTGAAGCTATCCTCGACCATCTTAATAGCACTACGGATACCATCTGCTGTGGTGGTAGGCATCTTCTCTTCTGTGAAAATCTTGGCGTACTGTTTCCTGTTATCGTTGATTAATTTCTGCTCAGCCTTTGTAGTCTTATATGTCTTCCTGTCTTTGTTCGCAGCAATCTTCTTCACCGCTATCGCACGAAGCTTAGCGTCAACACCTGTCTCCTTCTTCGGTGCTTCCTTCTTAGGAGCTTCTTTCTTTGCAGCTTCATCTACAAATCTAACCCTACCTTGAGCACTCATTAGTTTTGACACAAACTTCTCGGCCCCTGATTCTGTCTTGTATGTTTTTATTACAGGTTGATTAGTAGAGCTTGTGTAATCTATAACCTCATACAGTCCTGTATCAGGATTTGCAAAAACATAATAACTCCTATATTCCTTCTTCGGTGTCTCAACCTTTACCTCCTTCTTCGGTGCTTCCTTCTTAGGAGCCTCTTTCTTCGGAGCCTCAACCTTTGCTTTTGGCTTGCCGGTAAACCTATCAAACAAAGTGCTAATAGGTTCGGTTGCAATAATATCTGAATAAAGCTCTGAGTTTTCTTTAAGAACCTTTCGTTCAAAAACTGTAAGCTCAGGAGACATATCCTTCTCCTTTACCTTTGCGAAAGCCTCGTCACTTCTTGTCTGCCTTTTGGCATATACACCCATAAGAATCTCTTTAATCTCCTCTTGAGACGTCTCATTGTTATTGTAACTCTGCTCTTGCTCCTGTGTTACCTCAGGGACCTTGGCTTTTAAAAGCTTTCTAGGTCCTTTTCTTTTAGACTTTTCTAGCTCCTTAATTTTTTTTATTTTTTCAGCCCTCTGCTCTGCCTCTTTAATACGTAACTCTTTATCTTTACTTAGCTTATCTTCATTCTTAGCTAACTGTATTACCACATCACCCGCTGTCTCAGTCTTTGGTTCCTGCTCCTCTTCAGTAACAGGTGCTTCCTCAGTAGTCACCTCTTCCTTAGCTACAGGTGCCTCTTCTTCAAGGGCTCGAACCTCATCTAGCTGCTCCTGAGTAACATCCTCAGTAACATCTTCAGCTACAGGTGCTGCCTCAGTAGTCACCTCTTCCTTGGTGGCAGACTTTACAAACTCCTCAGTAAGTATATCTTGGTTTGACTTCTTGGCCTCACCCTTCTGTGCGTTTGCAGATACCTCTTCGATACGCTCTTCAAGAACCTTTATCTGTCTCTGCTCCTCTCGTGTTGTAAATACACTCTTGCCTTCAATCTTATCCTCTAGTATCTTCTTCTGACTTTCAAGTGCAAGTATCTGCTGTCTTGACTTCAAGTCAAACTCCTGAGGTATAGCACGAAGCTGACCGATAGTTATGTCGTAGTCCTGTACCTCTTTGGCTGCCTCCTCTTTTGTTTTTAATCCAAGCTCAACCTGCTCGGTAATCCTCATTGTCTGCGCCCTTCTAATTGCAGGGTCTAGCATTGCCATCTCATATGCCATAAAGGCTCCGATAGGAATCTCGGCTATAGTATTTTTTTTACGTGCCTGTGAGATTGCAGGTATTGCTCCCATTGCGAAACCTCCTACCATCTCTGAGAGACCTGCTTTGAATACCTCGTTTACAAACTCTTTGGTGATATACTTACCGTCTAAGAAATCAATAGACTGCTTGAAGTAGTCCATACCCTTGGCTACATCATACCCTTCCTTCATATATCCTTCTACCGCCTGCTGTGCAGCCCCTGTCTCAAACTCTGAAAGTGCAGATGAACCAAGGAGTATTCCTCCTTTTGCTAATTTATTTTCAACCTCATCAACAACAAGTTCTCTAAAGTTTCTGTTTGTTGTCCTCTTAGATTTTTTAAGAGCCTTGAACATTAACTTACTCACAAGAGAGGAGTTGTTGAGGGCATTTCTAAATCCATAGTTTTCAAGTACACCTATGACAACACCGTATGGTAGGGTAAGTAATAGCTTCTCGTTCTCAGATACATTTGCAAACATTGGATTGCTTTCCATCTCCTTGTTGAGACCATTGATACCCATTGCTGCAAAGGATGCGATGCTCGCTCCCGGAGCAATAAGAGATGTGGATATAGCAGGCAATGACTCAATCATACCATAGACACCCTCAGTAAACCAATTACTTCCCTCTAAAGCTTCCTTACCTTCCTTAACATTCTTTATCATATCCTGAAGGCTAAGACCCTTTCGATACGCCTCCATTGCCTCGTCAGTGATACCAAACTTATCGCTTACATATCCTACAATATCATCCTGTATTGAATCTTCTTTTATTTTTTTGCGTTCTGAATCTGTAAGGTATCCCTCCTCATTCTCATCGTAGAACATATTATTTATGTTGGCATATAAGTCTCCAAAGAATGTTTCAACACCACCCTCAAGCACACCACCAACACCTGATGCTAAGCTTCTAACAACCGAACCTGTAACACCACCTACCTGTGCGTCAAGTATTACCTTTCTACCTACATCCTTTCGTAGATTTTCAGCATCTAACCTATAATTATTTTGCTGCTCGGTAGCAATCCTTGCGAGTTCGTTGAATGTATTTACGTCATCTTCATTCTGAGCAGCTATATCATTTTTTTCCTCCTGAGTCGTAGCTCTATTTACTTTTTCTGCTGCTGCTTCAAGTCTAGATTTTACATCACCAATAACTTTTCCTGTATAGCTAAGCTCCTTAGCCTCATTCTCAAGCCTTTCACTCTCTGTCATCATCTGTTCACCAAGAACTTTTGATGCAAACTTTGTAGCCTGTGCCTGCTTACCTTCCTCTGCTGACTTTAGTAATGCATCAGCATCCTTCTTCTGTTGTTTAAGATATTCTAACTGAGCCTTAGCCTGCTTAAGCTTTAAGGCTTTCTTTTTATTTACCCCTCTGAGGCTTGTGCCCATCATCATTCCTGAGCCTACACTTGTACTAACCGCCTTCTCATAGTCAGGCATAGCCTGAGCATCTTTCAACATCTTGTTAGCAGCCTCAATCTGTTTGTCGATACCTGACACCATATCCTCAGCGTCTGAGATTGTTCTACCTACACTCAGCGTCTCATACTTACGCTCAGTCTCAGCACCCATAGCTGCTTTGTCTTGAGCAGACAAGCCCTTAAGCAAATATTTTACCTCAACCTTATCCTCATCAAAGTTCTTTAGAACGAATGCGTTTAGTTTGTCTATTTCCTTAGCATCTTCACGGTCTGCATCGCCTCTCATTAAGTCGATAAAGTTTATTTTATCGGTATTAATTTCTACCTTATTTCCCGTGTGTTGTGATGTTAAAGTGATAGCAGAACCGATTCTACCTGAAGGTATATCTATAACTGATGGGTCATATTTTACATCAAATCCAAACTTACCTAATCTCTCAGACATTCTATCCGCAATAACCTCCTCTCCTAAATCCATAAGGTTACCGTCTCTAGACTGAAGTGTAGCCAATTCCTTTCGTAATATTGTTTCAGGAGAGAACTTATCTGAGCTGTAATACTTTCCATCATACCCCTTGATGTATTCTCCCTTACCCTTAAGATACTCTTCGTAATCCTTTACCTTGTTGTTGTAAATAATCTGATAAGCCTTAGGATTTTTTTCATACGCTGCTTGGTCAAATGGAACTACTGCGTTGTAATCCCCCTCAAGAACTTGTTTGGCATTAGGTATCTCTTTGACACCTGCAGGTAGATAGTCTTTATATTGTGTGAAGTCTGCAGTTGCTGACTTGGATGCTACGGCAGGGTTATATGTTTCAAACTCAATCGTCTTATCACCTATATCTGCCTTCCTTTCAATAACCTCAGTTACTGATGGAGGCATTTGGCTTTCACCATCAGAGGGTAAGAACTGTTGAGGGATTCCTTTGGGAGCCTCTTGAACCTCTTTGTCAGTAACAGTTTTTAAAAATTCTCTAGGACCTTTAAATATCTCTGCAAAGCCCGATGAACCATCTTCCGAAGGCAATACCGTATCTTCTTTTTTTTTTACAGGAACTCCCTCCTGTACATCAACCTCTACATCTTCAACACCTGATGGTGCTTCCTGTACACCTATCAACACATTAAAATCCTCCGGAGACTTGTTGTATCCATTGCTAACAAAAAGCTCATACATATCCTTTCGAGCATTTTCATTAGTATTCATTAATGTTGTAAACTCTTCAATGGATTTATTATATCCATTGCTAACAAAGAGTTGATACGCATCCTTTACTGCTTCTTCGTTCATTGTATGATATTATTATGGGGTATTATATTTTGATGCTACACCTGATTTTCCTTTCGGAGTGGTTTTATTAAAGTTTGTCGCTGCATCACCACTTTTTCGGTATGCATTATTGATATTTGTACCTGTTACCTGACCCTCAGCTGCAAATAATATATCCTCAAATGAAGTTGAAATGTCTAGTATTTCCATACTATCTCCTGAACCCACCATTATTCTTTCCTCAAGTTCAGGTTCTGAATCTGTTCCAACATTTATACTACCTTTCTTTATTGGTACATTAAATAAACCACCCCATTTTCTTAATTCCCTAAAGCCATCTATGGGCTTCCCTTCCTCAACAGCATCGAGCTTTGATATAAGTTTTTTTCTTTCAAGCTGATAAAGTTCATCAGCCTTTTTCTCTGCCTCTACCTTACCGCTTCCACTAGGGCTAGTTGGAGGTGTGTACTTATAAGACCTCTGATACTCAATCTCCTTTTTTAGCTGTGCTTCCACTGTCTCTTTAAACTTTTCAAATCCAAACTCTTTCAGTTCCTTGCCACTCTCTGAGTCCATATCTGCAATCATTCTACCACCGCCCGGCTGTGCAGGGTCAGGCTTCATCATCAATCCCACATATGGATTAGTCTTTTTACTATAAGGCTTTGTCGGGTCAGCTAACAACTTGCTAGGGTCATCTACATAGCTTATAAGCACAGCTATATCGTTCACATCTCTCTGTGTTACAAAGTCAGTAAGAAAGTCTGCTGCGTTATTAGGATTAGCTTCAAAATAACTATTGTAATAATTTCTTAATGATGCTTCAAAGTTAGGGTTCTCTGTAATGTCTGTAATCTTTGTGGATGAACTGCCTGACTTCTCTAACTGTTGATACTTTGCAGCATACTTTGCTACTGTCTCATCAATAGCTACACTTGAGTCGTAAGACAGCTGTGGTCCTAATAATGAAAACTCTAACTGCTGTGTGGTCTTGAAGTCTGCAGGTTTAGAACTCATCTGTGATGTGTACGGATTGCTTACCGCATCGTATGGCTTGCTCGGGTCTTTCAACATCTGCTTACCAATACTTATATTACCTGTAGTGGGATTTATATATGGCCTAGTGTTGGCAAGATTCCCAAACCCCTCTACCTCTGCTAATAGGTAAGCCTGCCTAGCTCCTGTCTTACCCTCATCCTTAAGCTTCATAAACTCATCGAACTTAGCATTATACTTCTCCATTATACCGTAGTATTGCTTAGTCCCCTGAACTAGGTTCTCTCTGTTTCTAATATAATCTCTAAGCTTAATCTTTCCTGACTTGAGTAGTCTTAGCTGTAGTAGCTGATAGCTCTGAATGTCTGAGGCATAGTTTATAGATGAGTCAACCATCCCCTGATGATTACCTTCAGGGTAATTAGATAGTGTCTCACCAAACTCAACTGAGTCCTTATCAATCTGAGCCTTTAGTTCATCTCTTCTCTTCTGCTCAGCCAATAGGGTGTCATTCATTGACTTACCTATAGCATTCCAATCTATTTGGTCCTCAGCATTCCTTTCTGCGTATCCGTAGTATGTTGCCATATATCTTTATTTTGGTAAGTCTGCTGCTGTTTTAGGCACGAGGTAATCAAAAGGATTTGAGTTATTTCCTTCTGTAAGGTCATAGAAAGACTTTGTTTTCTCTGTCATATTTTCTTCGTTTATCTCTTTGTTCTGCTTATACAATTCAAACATTGATGCACCCTGACCTACTGCACTTATTGTACTATCCATCCCTTGTTTCATTGCAGCATTACGAGCCTCCTGTGCATCTCTTGCTGCAAGCTGTGCCCCCTCAACCTCTTGAAGGTCAAGCTGTACGTTTATATCTCTTAGCCTTCCTTCCTCAGCCGCCTGCATCTGCTCTAAGCCCTCAAGTGTTTGAGTCTTCTTATCAGCAATCTGTCCCTGCATCTGTTGACCCTGAGCCAATGCTGCAGTAGCACCACGCATACCTTGGACACCAAGCTCCTGAAAGCCTGTCATCATCTGCTGAGTCTGTGCATTTGCCATCTCACGCTGTCTCTCGTATGGGGTGTCGCTGATTGTTAGTGCGTCATATACATTTACATCAAGTCTCTTACGAGCCTCCTTCATAGCCTTTGCCGCTTCGGCATTGGCTTCCTGCATCATCTTCTTCTGTTTGTTTGCCTGTGCAAATGATGCACCTGCTGATATCGCTGTGGTCGCTAGACCAATCGCTGCTAATACGGGCATAGATATTTATTTACCTACAAAGATAATAAATTTAAGGGAAAGATTTCATCATCTCTGTCTCCACTGCAAAAAGCTCAGTGGCAGTGGTGTCTGTGTTGGTAAGTTTGAACTCACAGTAGTGCCCTAATATCCCGTGTGACTCAGCAATCTGATTCTTTATAAACATAAAGTAGTCTGTCTGTCCCGGAGGTATTGCACCCGATGATGTGTCTACCACAATCTGATTCACTCCCGCAGGCAGGTCGATGTTTATTGCTGTGACCGTACCACATAATGTAGGTGTTGAGCTGCCAACGACAGGTGACGGAATAAAGTATAGCGTGTCACCAATGCTTAGGATGCTACCGATAGATGTGTTGACATTGAAGTTTACCTCTACCGCTGCAGGTGCCGCTGAGTTTACGCTTGTTGAAGAGCTGATACCATTTAATGAACGTAGTGGATACTCGTTTTCACCCGCAGGTGTAGCTCCCGTGTTTCGCATAAATGCAAACCAAGCCCCCTCCTTCTGAACAAACCAATCAGCACTGATGCTACCTGTGGTCTGTTGGTCTGAGATAAACGTCCCTGACCACGCTGAGTCTGACTCAAGCATAATGGTCTTGAACAACTTATTCTCTAAGGGCTGCTCATTTATTACACTTGTTATCGTAGAGCTATACTGAACATCATAGTAGTTGTTCCTAGTCTCATTTGTATTGTGACGATATAGGTCACCACCCTTGAATGAGTATAGGTAGTTGTTCATACCTATCATCATATCAGGGAAGTATGAATAGAACGATGGGAATCCCTTTGTAGATTCACTGTATGTAAGCGTATAGTTTCCTGTCAATCCTGCCATATCTTAGTTGTAATAATCGTGAATAATATATAGGTAGTCACCATTGCTTCCGCTAGGCATCACAAATAATCCTGTCACCTCAGGCAATAATATCGGTGATGGTGTGATGTCAGTAGCTGCTGACAATAAACTACCAATACCTATCTCAGTATTAGGGAACAATGTATTACTTCGTAGGTACATCAATCTGTTTCCTGAAGAGAACTTGTAGTCATCGCTAGGTGGTATCGCATTACTGATAACGCTAACCGCTGACCCGTCTGCAGGTATAATACCTCCTCCTTGGAAGGAAGGTATCACGCTGTAGTCAGCGATTACAAATGGTCCTGCTGCTGAACCTAATGTTCTAAATGCAATCTGCTTAGAGTGTAGTGGCGATGTGTACGTGCCATTTACCCATCTGTATTGATTGTGTATGAACTTACCTGCGTCTGCAGGGTCAGTGATACATACGTTAATTATTGTTAACTCATCTCCTGATGGACAACCAACAGTAAGCTCAACCGTTGCGGTTGCCTTTCCTCCCGGTGTCGCAGGTATCGCTGTTATCGTTACATTACCCTCAGTTGGTAGAGGTGTACTCTTTGTAAATAATAATGGAGAGCCAACACCCTCTGCGGTTGCTGTAACTGATGAGCCTGTATATGACTCAGCTATACTAACAGACGCTCCTACTGTTAGTGACGTTACGTTATATGTAATCTCACATCCTCCAACGTTCTGACCGAAGTCAACAGCAAATGTCAATGCCTCCTGTTCAGTCACTGTAACAGTCCTTGTAACACCACAGTTATATACGACCTCCTCTGCAGGAAGTGATGTAGTGTTAGAGCTAAGAACATACTCATTCATATATGGGTCAAAGGCTCCAAGCTTCTGTGTGTTAGCACTACCAATGAATAGGTCTCTAAACCAAGAACGCATACCAATCTCTGAGATTACGGTAAGCTGCTCTCCTTGTCCTGAGCCTCGTAGCTGTAGTAATACCCCACGCTTAGCGTCTGTAAAGAACTTATTGAATCCATACTGTACAAAGCTCTCAGGGTTCTGACTGATGCCATACTCCTCAACCCTTGCTATCTGTGTTCCTAGCACCTCAGGTACTGATGTTATTGCACTTCCTGCTGCAGCGTCAGATAAAAGGTTCTTACCTGCAAGCACATATGATATCTTATCCTCCTGTAGTGTGAGTATATCTGTCTCCCTACCTGATAGAATCTGTATTGGACCGAACACCTCCTCAAGGTTCTTGAAGTTTAGTAGACCAAGATTAAACTCATTTAGGTTGTTGACATTTGTCTCAGTATTAAATACTCCACTGTATGTAAGTCCTGCAAACCTATCAGCCTCCTGATAGTCCTCAGCAGATGTAGAGAACGCTCTCTCACCTAGACTAAATGCCTTTCCTTTTATTGAGTCACGGATGCGGTAGCTCTCTACGCCATTACCATATGCGTAGCAGTTCCCAAAGTCAGTGTCAATAATCGCAGGTAATGAACCTGTCTGTGTCTGCACATTCCCTGTATGGAATCCTGTCGCTTGGTCAATAGCATATGAGTCAGCACCCTCAAACCACACGTCAGGTAGTGCATCACTAGGCTCGGTCTCAAACGCTATAGTATTTTCTGCTCTAACTATTTCCCATTGAACAATTACTGTAGACCTACCATTTGCTGAGTTACCCGATGACCTTGGACCGTTTAAAACAAATCTAATCTCGCCATCATCTGCACCTCCTGAAATGTCTTTATACCACGTATAAGCATCATCAGGCTTACCGGAGCCTGTGTCCATCCCATAATTATTAGCAGAAGAAGTAGCATATCCTAGAGGAGATGAATTAAATCTAGTGAGACCTGTCGAAAGTCCTTCTTCAACCTGTTCGTTTATGAATGCCTGAGCAATATCGTTCTCATCAAACCACTCTATTATATCTGTGTAATCAGCAGGGGAACGAAATTCTACGTTAATGGTTGTTATTTGTGTCGTAGGATTTAGCAAACCAAAACCTCCTTTTCTTCTTGCTTCTATGTTTGCCCTTATTATTGACCCTTGAGGTATTGTTAATCCATAAGGAGGTGAGCCGGGATTACTAGCTGAAGAACCTACCCCACCGCTTAATCCATAGTAAACCTGAGTAGGAATATCATTTATAGTGTTCTCTACAGTAGTTTTGGTGCCGGGAGAAACAAAAGTACCTTCACTTAATTCTGCTGAAAAATCATTTGCAAGTATCTTCATATATGTTCCTGCAGGTACTGTTACATCTGTAACATCAATAAAGTCTTCTATCTGTGCTTTTTTCTCAAGAACGGTAGCATACCTACAGTCAGACATAAATCCATTTGAATCACGCTTTACAATTAACCTAGAACCTTCCTCAATCTTCTGAGCATTCTCACCCTCTAAAAGAAAGAAAGTGTTTGATGTCAGTTGGTCAAAGAAATATATGTTTGAGTATATAGTCTCATACCCTGACCTGTCAGGCTTTAGGCAGAACTTGTATCTTGTAGCAAACGATGGTGCCAACTGCTGCGTTGGTATAGTTACTTTAATCTTGTTCTGAAGATGAGCATTACCACAAGGAATATTAACACTATTAAATTCACTAACTAAAGCTGTGGTTGACCTATTGAACTCATCCATATATATTATTCCCACCTCATAGTTCCTATTACTATGAAGGCTTAATGATGATGGTGATGATGCTATTGTTACTGTAACCTCAGACATAGAAAAATACTCATACGCATTCAGTGTTGGTGCAGTGACATCATCAACCCTACGCATCGCAAGCATAGTAAGCTCAAGGTTGTCACTACCTACTGACGAGCCAATTAATATAGGCTGACCATCAGCACTCTGTCCTGATGCAAACTTTGTCCACGTAGGTGTAGTGCTTGAATCAAGAACAGGTGTAATCACACAGTTATAGTTATCAGTAAGTGTTATTCCGCTACACGATGTAGGGTTCACTGCATCGTATACAGGCTTTATATTTAAAGCAGTGCCAATCTTATTTATAAAGTCTGTGCTTGTTGCTAAGTCATTTATTGTAGCAAATGTAGATGGAAGAACATAACTAAAAGTAACAAGTGATGTCCCTGAGTTCTCAACAGGAACATCGAAAGGAGAGGCTGTGTTTGAGAATGAAAAATGTGTTAAAAAAAAATTAATAGATATCTCACTTCCCGCTGTTAGTTCTACACCTGTAAAATCAATTGTTAACTTACTATCATCTACAGTTTTGAGGCCATCAATTGTAAATTGGAAAGAATCTAAAGACGTTGTTAAAGAGTCTATACTAATCTCGCTAGATAACAAGTCTGCTGTGTACTCTAGTCTTGTTAAGCTTCCGGTCCTATCCTTTAGGTCATATCCATCAACGTAGTTACCATACACTAATCTGTTACCCATAACTGTCTGTGCCTGAGCAAAGCGTGGTACGTTGTCAAACAATCGTAGTAGCTGTGAGTCAGGTAGCACTGTGAATATCTTATTACTATTAAAGGCAAAGGTGTAGTCGGTGTTATCTGCAAGTCCCTCCTGTTGCTTGTCAAGCTTCTGTATAACCTTTATGATACTGTTTCCTGACTCCTTGAACAGTAGGTCAACACCAACAACAAGTGGACCACCTGAGTTGTATGTTATAATGGCTTGATTCTTTGAGTTAACCATACCCTCATTAAGGAATGACTCTGCAGAAAACTGAAAAGGCTTTGGTGTGAATGCAGGCTCAGAGAACTGTGATGTCGCTGAGTATTGTTTGTCTGCATACTTATACCTGTATCCAAAGCATATGAATCGCTCATCTAGATAGTCCTCCTCCCCCGGAGTAAGGTTCAATGTAAATGTCGGTGCCTCTACAGGTGGCTTCTTAATTACAAGAAGTTCCTCAGCAGTAAATTGGTCTATGTTCGCATCAGGATTCTCATAGTTTCTTTTAACGTTAATAACCCTAGGTGCATTGTAGTCATCGGTAAAGAACAGTTGGTCCTCCACCAAGTCAATCCCTGTAACTAGATATGTTGGATTAAAGTTTAGTGTCGTATCTGTATTGCCACCATCGTCAATACTAATAACGTGATACACCAATGCGTCTACCTTTAGGTCTATTGACACTATAAGGTCAAGCTTGCCTGTAGCTCCAACACTGAATGATGGGTCGTGTACAAGCCAATACAATGTCTCATTAGCACTATCGTCAAGAGTACCTATACACCTTGCATTATTACTTAACGCTGTGCCGTTATACTCCAATGATGTAACCTTAGTGTTACCCTTTGAGTTCTCAACGGAGCCTATCTCTGATGCCTCAGTAGAACCAAGTCTTACATTCAACGCATCAATATACTCACCGTTAGGCACAAGTCTTTCGTCCACAGACTTGTTCATCTTGCCTGATATAAAGTGTCTCTTTAAATTCGCCATTTACTTCATCCATTTGTCCCGGCCTCTTAGGTTCTGTAGTAACCTACCGGGATGAATATTACTCATTCTAATCTTTGCGTTACGTAATAGTGCTGTCTTATTCTTTCTCGCTCTATTTATTGCATACTCCTGAACACCATACTTAGAGTTCTGTAGTGCATATGTTATGTACGCATATACATAATCCTCAAAAAGCTTGTTCACCTGAACCAAGCTATCGTCACCATTCTCCATACCGTCAGACACATACTCAAGTATGCACTTCTCGTCAGACATTGATGAGTCAAAGTTTATTACGCCTGCACGCTTATCTATCCTAAAGGTAGGGTTAGCGTTAGCAGTCTCTGTGTTAAGTCCGTAGAACGCTCCTATACCGTAGTCAAAGTACCAATAGCCATCGTAGTTGTATCCTAACATACCATTGAACTGACTAGCCTCATTTAGATATATACTCTTCTTTGTCCCTTTAATCCTATCTACATCCAATCCTGAATACTCAGGCTTCAATACATTCCCGTCTTGGTCAAAAAGAATCTTACAGTTGTTGTCCTGTAGATATGCGTCTGCACTATTAACCTGAATGTTCTCAGTCATTGGTCTCAACACACCATCCTTATATAGTGATATACGAACCCAATTCACAAAGTCAGGAGGAAGAACAAACCTTAGGTTGTCACACACGTCCAACTCTAAAACCTTTATCTCCTTGAACGCATCGTAGTTCAGCTCCTGTATACCACGCTTAGCGTGGAACAAGACCTTGTATCTCTCCTCGTTGTTAATCATTGAGTGGTTACCCGTATACATAAGCATATAGTTGTTTACTATATCGTATAGGCTAACGTACTGATATGAACCCCAATTAGCATTCTCAGGTGCGTTCCCATTATTCTCGTAGTATTCGTATTGTGATATGTATGCCATTATTTCTCTTGTTGGTCGTTATATTGCTCCTCTGCCTTACCAAACTGTACCGCTTGAATCTCTCTGATAGACATACCTGCGTACTGTAGAATCTTATTTACCAATTCAACTTGGTCATCTAAGCTAAGCTCAAAGTCTTGGTAGTCTGCCTGTCCGGAGTCAAACACAGGCTCACCGTTTGTCAAGGCTACATAGGTCCACTTCGGGTCCTTAGGGTATCTGATGTACTGACACTGTATACCTGAGAACAATGCCGATGGATACGCTGTAAGTATACCACCCTCCTGTGTATATGCAGGAAACAATCTACTCGGTGCAGTAAGCATTGAGTTGTTAAGCATTGTAATCTTATTCTGAGTAACCTTGTCTAGCTCATTCTGCTTTGGACTAAATACCACATATGCTGATGCGTTTATTGTAAATATATCTGATGACAGAAGCAACACAGTCTCACTCACAACCTGAGCGACTGTAGCGTTCTGTAATGAAGATGGTGTGCGTAGATTAAATACTACATCACCAACCTTTACGCCATCACTAATAAATGTGGCTGTACTATCCTCTAGGCTATTTGCAAGCACCGCTGTAGTTGCACCCGTAGCCTTTGTTGTCTCATATGCCAACACCTTATTGATTAGGTAGTAGTCATCACCTGTATAAATCTGTGCAGGTAGATAGAACGTATTCCCTAGGTTAACAGTATTTAACAATGTGCTTGTGGTTGGTAGATAGTTTGTTACACCAAACATCTCAATCACCTCCTCGTATCCCTTCTTAATGTCAGCGTATCCCGTACCTGACTGTCTCGCATTTTCCTTTTGTATCTGATAGTTATAATTGAAAAAGTAGTTGTCAAATATATCTAGCTGTGCCTGCTTAGCAAACAGGTTAAAGTCTGATGGAGAGATGTATCCGTAGTTGTTCTTGTTCAGTATAGATAGAACTGTATTTCTTACTGAGTTAATCATTCGTTATCTTCTTTACACAAAGATAAGCAAAAAAAAAGAGGGCTCCTTAAAAGCCC
>OBMK010000360.1_pt1 | contig 43679 bp, 28 predicted proteins | sample 1539081 | NCBI WGS metagenome assembly OBMK01 (sample SAMEA3355528, study PRJEB22509) | marine metagenome | biome: marine; feature: river plume; material: water | place: USA | collected 2010-08-07 | depth 0.5 m | reverse complement strand
TAATCCGTCTACGATAATTGTACCCCTCAGATTTCCTGTAGAATTTGGTCCTGTGTAAAGTTCTACGGTTCCACTTTTTAAAGTAGCTGTGCCTGCTTCATTGTAAACGGTTCCCGCTGCATTAAACCAACCTTCTCCTTCACCGCCAGATTTGTGACAGTTCATACAGTTTTGGCCCATATTGTGACTCTCGGTTTTGCCTGCAGCGCTAATATTAGTAACGCTTGCTCCTTTTTCTTTCTCGCAGGATTGCATGGAGACCATACCTAGTATAGCCATTAGCATAATAGTGATAATGTTTCTTTTCATTTGTTTTTTAGTTATTCTGTTATTAGATCGAAAGCTCCTTTGCTTAAGACTTGGTCTTCTTCTTTAATTCCTTCTAAATGCACGTATCCATTGCTTTTGTCCACTATGTTTACTTCCTTTTTTTCAAAATTATACGATTTGGCATTCTTTTCCTTCAAGCGTAAAACGTAAAATTTACCTTCTATTTCGATGACACTGCTTTCGGGCACGCCCAGTTGATTGTTGGCTTCTGTTATGATTTCTGCTTCTACAAACATTCCAGGGTACATGTTCTTCAATTCGTCAGAATTATCGATGTGTCCGTGAACGCTAATGGCTCCGGCACCTTGGGTTACTGCTCTGCTTACCAAATGCACTTCGCCGCCTAATTCTTTCGAGCTTCCTGAAAATTTATAATGGATCTTTTGCCCTTTTACAACCTTTAGTATGTCTTTTTCAAATACCATTATTTCGACATGTAAGTGCTCGGTATTGGTAATGATTAGGGCAACTTCATTTGGACTCAAGACTTTACCTTGGCTTACATTGATACTGCTTACGTATCCCGAAATTGGGGCTGTAATGCGTATAGTTGAATGTAGGTTAGAGTTGTCTAACGAAGCGGTACTAATTCCCATCAAGCTCAACTTCTTTTTTAACGCTTCATACCTGGTACTGGTAACACCGTAATCTGATTTGGCTTTAAGGTAGTTTTTCTGTGCAGAAATATTCTCATTTGCCAAGGTTTTTTGACGATCATATTCGCTTTTTAAATAGGCTAACTGTTCTTTTGCCTCCAGAAAATCTTGCTGCATTTGCAAGTATTCTGGGTTTTCTAAAACAAATAATAATTGCCCTTTGGTTACAAACTCACCTTCAATAAGCTTTATTCCTTTTACATATCCTTGATAGTAGGTGCTAATTGATGCCATAAATTCAGGCGGAACATCCACTTTTCCTGTACACTTAATGGTAGATGTAAAGGCTAGGGTTTGGGGTGAAGCTAAGCTAAGTTGATTTGCTTCAAATTGCGCATTGCTCACTTCGATAAGCGATGAAGTACTTATGTTATTTTCATCACTCGTAGGATTTTCGCTACTAGAACAAGCAGCAAATAGTCCGATTATAGCTATGGAATAGATTGATTTTTTCATTCTTTTTAATTAAGATATTGGATTGAGATTACGATTTGATTGTAATCCGATACGTTTTGTATATAATTTAATTCTAGAGACTTAGCGTGATCTAAACTCTGTATTAAGGTCATGTAACCTATTTCGCCTTCCTCGTAAGAACGCATGGCTGTTGTCCATATAGCGTCTGCTAATGACTTAGTGTTGGTTTCATACAAGGTCAAAGCGGCATCCTTCATGCGCAATTGTTCTTGGAGTATTTGCTGTTGGTTTTGATACTGTAAAATATAATTCTCTTCTACCAGTGCCATCCGTTTAAGTTCTAGTTTGGCAGTTTTGATTTCTGCTTTTTGAACTCCGTAGAACAAAGGAATCGCAATTCCTGCCTGAACACCTCGGTACACCTTGTCCATAGGAGCATACGGTGCGTTATTGCTGCCTTGAAAATAAGAAGCTTGCAAATCAGGTAGCAGTTGTTGCTTGCTCACGCCTAGTTTCTTTTGAGCCTCATTATCCAAGCTAGAGATTAATGAATGCATTGGTGTAGATGTAAACTCCGTGGTTAGTAAAGTACTTTTGGATAACGATTGTTCCGGTATGTCATACCTATCATTGGTTTGCAGCCACGTGTTGAGTTCGAGTAACCTAGCACGCAAAACGGCCTCCGATTGGGCTAGTTTTGTATGTTGATCTTGGTACTTACTTTCGGCCATTAAGCTTTCTAAGTTATTGATTTCACCTAGCTCATAACGACGTTTAGCAGCGGTGCTAAAATGCGCGTACATGCTGTCGATGTATCGGTTTAACCTCACTTCTTCTTTGGCAGTCAGGATGCGATTGTAAACAAGTGTTATTTCTTTTTTAAGTTCAAACACATTCAAAGCCTTGTGTGCGTTTTGGGTTTTTACGACGGCTTCATTCAGTAGTTTTGTTTTATGATATAATGTAGGAAAAGCAGATTGTTGACTCACGCCCCACACTTGAATAGCCACACCATTTTCAGCAATATTATTGGCATCTTGGTTGTAGTAAAGATTGGTCTTATCCGGCCTTAATGTTGTTTGTGCCTCTGCTTTTGCTATTTGCACGTCATTTTGCGCTAAATCTTTATTGTTGCTTAATGCTATGGTTATTGCCTGGTCCAGGCTAATAACTTGTTGTTCTTGCGCATTCAACGACAATCCTATACCTAATAAGACCAACACCATCATAGGCTTTTTAGCCAGTTTAAAACTGCGTTCTTCAAAAATGCTATACAGCACCGGAATTACAAAAAGGGTAAGGATAGTAGCCGTAAATAATCCTCCAATTACGACGGTTGCCAGCGGTCGTTGTACTTCGGCGCCTGCCAAAGTTGAAAGCGCCATAGGTAAAAATCCTAAAGCTGCGGCCATAGCAGTAAGCAATACCGGACGCAATCGCATAATAGTACCTGCAATAACTCTCTCATTTGTGTTCATATCTGTTGTGTTTTTAAGTTCTCTAAATTCTTCTATCAGTACGATGCCATTCAGCACAGCAATACCAAATAAAGCGATAAAGCCAACCCCCGCAGAAATACTAAAAGGCAAGTCTCGGAGATATAGAAATAACACGCCACCCACTGCCGACAGCGGAACTGCGGTAAATACCAGCATGGCTTCTTTAATGGTACCTAAGGCAAAATATAAGAGTATAAAAATAAGCAAAAGTGCAATCGGAACTACAATGGTTAATCGCTTAGTTGCGTTTTGTAAGTTTTCAAACTGACCCCCATATTCCACCGCGTATCCCGGCGGTAATTTAATATTAGCACTTATCAAGGCTTGCACGTCCACTACTACCGATTCAAGATCACGATTTCGAACGTTCACACCTATTACAATTCTTCGCTTGGTGTCATCTCGAGATATTTTAGCAGGACCTTTGGTATAACTCACTTCAGCTACTTGGTCTATGGGTATTTTCATTCCATCGGATGCCGTGATATAGGTGTTGGCTAAATCTGCAATTTCATTACGCTCTACTTCGGCATTACGCACAACCAGGTCAAATCGGCGTTCGCCTTCAAACACAACACCTGCTTTTTTCCCAGCAAAGGCTGCTTCTATGGCATAATTTACCTCATCTGCACTAAGTCCGTACCTCGCAATTGCCGCTCTATTTAGCTTTACACTCATCTGAGGTAGGCCTGCTACTTTTTCTACGCTAATATCTGCAGCGCCTTCCACGTGTTCAATTAGCTTCTTAATTTGCGCAGCCTTAGAAGAGAGTATATCTAAATCTTCACCAAAAATTTTGATAGCTAAATCCGATCTAGTCCCTGTTATGAGTTCATTAAAACGCATTTCAATGGGTTGCGTAAATTCAAACTCAACACCGGGAATAGCGATTAACTTGGCCTTAAATGCATCCGCTAGTTCATCTTTGGATGCTGCGGTAGTCCATGTTTTTTTAGGTTTTAGTTTGATAATCACATCACTTTCTTCCATACTCATGGGGTCTGTTGGGACTTCGGCAGCCCCTATTCGCGAAACCGTCTGTTCTACTTCAGGAAACGTTGCGAGTATTTTCTCAATTTGTGTGGTTATTTCGATTGTTTTACTCAAAGACGTTCCCGTTTTCAAAACAGGTTGAATCACAAAGTCGCCTTCGTCCAAGGTAGGTACAAATTCACCTCCCATTCTGCTAAACAATACGCCCGTCAATAAAAGCATAACCATTGCCGAGGTAAGTAAGGTTTTCTTGTGGCTCAAGCACCATACAATAGCCGGTCTGTAGGTGTTTTCTATGGCACGCATCATTCGTTTGTTAAATGAGTTTGGATTATCTTTCTCTGGCTTAAGTAATAGGGAAGAGGCAACAGGAACATAGGTGAAGCAGAGTATCATCGCTCCAATTAGTGCAAAGCAAAATGCCAATGCCATGGGAACAAACATCTTTCCTTCAACCCCTGTTAGCGACAAAATAGGTAAAAACACAATGATGATAATGAGTTGCCCGAATATGGCAGAGTTCATCATTTTACTAGCGCCTTTTGCGGTTATTTTGACGGTTTCTTCTCTGGCTTCGGCGGGTGCTAAAGTAGACAGATATGATCTTGATGCCGTTAATTTAAAAGCAATAAATTCGACGATAATAACGGCACCGTCAATGATAATTCCGAAGTCAATCGCGCCTAAACTCATTAGGTTAGCATCTATCCCAAAGATGTACATCAAGGAAAGTGCAAAGAATAAACACAATGGAATAACCGAAGCCACCACTAAACCACTGCGCCAGCTGCCCAGCATTAAGATCACAACAAAGAGAACGATTAGGAACCCTAAGATAAGATTTTCGGTTACGGTAAAGGTTGTTTTTGCAATAAGCTCACTTCGCTCTAATATTGGATTTATGAATACGCCTTCTGGTAAGGTTTTTTGCGTTTCGGCAACACGTGCTTTTACCGCATCCATTACCACATTGGCATTGGCGCCTTTTAGCATCATAATTTGGCCCATCACTTTCTCGCCTTCACCGTTAGCGGTAATTGCCCCAAAACGGGTAGAAACCCCTAATTGTACTTTTGCAATGTCGCGAACCAGCACAGGGGTCCCGTTTCGGTTGGTAACTACAATTTCCGCAATTTGGTCTATTTCCGTAATTAAGCCTTCTCCACGTATGAAATAACTCTCGTTATTGCGCTCGATATAACCACCACCTGTAACCGAGTTGTTTGATTCTAAGGCATGAAAGACATCTGAAATACTCAGATTCATACTGTTGAGCTGGCCTGGAATAACCGCCACTTCGTATTGTTTTAGTTGACCTCCCCACGTATTTACTTCTACCACTCCAGGTATTCCTGATAGTTGGCGTTTTACTACCCAATCTTGCAACGTGCGCAACTCCATAATAGAATACTTATCTGCATCTCCTGGTTTGGTATCTAGAATATATTGATAGATTTCTCCTAAACCAGTGGTAACCGGTCCCATAAAAGGCGTACCAAATCCAGCGGGAATTTTTTCAGAGGCACTTGCAATTTTTTCGGCAATAAGCTGGCGCGGTAAGTAGGTGCCTAAGTCTTCATCAAAAACGATGGTTACTACCGACAACCCAAATTTAGAAACCGAGCGAATTTCTTCTACACCGGGCAAATTTGCCATTTCGAGCTCAACAGGTGCGGTAATAAACTGTTCTACATCAGCTGTTGATAGATTTTTGGACGTTGTAATTACCTGTACTTGATTATTGGTAATATCTGGTACAGCGCCAATAGGTATTTGGGTTATAGAAAATATCCCAAATACGGTTATAAACAGAACTAAAAGTCCTATGATTAATTTATTGTTTAAAGAAAACTGAATGATCTTATCTAACATTATTTTTTTGATTTTTTAATACGTATAAAAGTGCTCAAGACTGATTTCGTCCTTTGGAAAAAGAGCTAATGTAAGCGAGAGGAATTATGCTGTAGGCGGGCCTCGAAACGATGTTTCGTTCCAAAAATACTCAGTAGGCGAATGCCAGTCTGATACTAAATAATACGCATTGGTACTGGATTGCTCTGGAAGGAGGGCTAAATCCGGAATCAAATAGGTGAGATGAGCGATCATAGGAGCAGAAAGCGTTACTTCAGTTGTCTTCTCAAAATTTTCAAGATGATCGCCACCCATATCCAAATGAAATGCCAGTTGTAAGTATTCCAAAACATTGCTAGCTGCTTGATGTTCAATGCTATGCTCCATATCCTCCATTTCCGAGTGATGCTGATGTGGCAAGGTGTTGTGAATAAGCACAATATTAGCAGCTACAAAGAGAAATATGTATTTCAGCGTTTTGATGTTGCAAAGATAGATTTATTTGAATAGTACGGATGAACGTTCTGATTAAAAATCTATGGGCCATAAATCGTAAATGTTACGGCATATTGATGCAGTTTACCATTTATCCCAAAACCCTCCGCCACTTTGTCACCTTCTTTCCTTTGGTCTATACTTTGATAGTTAGAGGCTAAACACAATTAATATATTATGCAAAAAGGAAAAGTTTCAGTAAACACGGAGAATATCTTCCCGATTATCAAGAAATTTCTTTACACAGATAATGAGATTTTCTTGAGAGAATTAATCTCAAATGCCACCGACGCCAGTAACAAACTACGCGTGCTTAGTCAACGTGGCGAGGCTGCAGGAGACATAGGTGAATTAAAGATTACCGTTACCCTTAACGAGGACAAAAAGACCTTAACCATTAGCGATAATGGAATAGGTATGACGGCCGAAGAGATTGATAAGTACATCAACCAAATTGCATTTTCGGGTGCAGAAGAATTTGTAGAAAAATTTAAAGATACCAAAGCAGAAGCTAATATTATCGGACATTTTGGATTAGGATTTTACTCTAGCTTTATGGTGGCAGATACCGTAGAAATTGATTCACTAAGTCATGTAGAAGGAGCAGAGCCTGCCAAATGGACGTGCGAAGGAAGTACCGACTTTAAAATAACCAAAGGAAAGCGTAAAACGCGTGGTACAGACATTATTCTGCACATTAACGAGGAGAGCAAAGACTTTTTAGGCAAATGGAAAATTCAAGAATTACTCAATAAATATTGTAAATTCTTACCTATTCCTATTGAGTTTGATGGTAAAGTGATAAATGAAATCGCACCTCTTTGGAAAAAAAATCCAGCGGATTTAAAAGACGAAGATTACACTGATTTTTACACGCAGTTATACCCTATGAGTGAGCCTCCGTTATTTTGGATTCACTTAAACGTAGATTACCCGTTTAACCTAACAGGAGTACTTTATTTCCCAAAAATCAAAAAAGAAATTGAGCCGAACAGAAATAAGATTCAACTGTATAGCAATCAAGTATATGTAACGGACAATGTAGAAGACATTGTACCTGAATACTTAATGTTATTGCACGGCGTAATTGATAGTCCGGATATACCACTAAACGTAAGTAGAAGCAGCTTACAGTCTGATGGTGCGGTGAAGAAAATAACTAGTCATATCAGCAAAAAAGTAGCAGACAAATTAGCCGACTTACACAAAGCGGATTTTGAAGATTACAAGTCGAAATGGGAAAGCATCAGCATATTTGTAAAGTACGGAATGTTATCCGACGATAAGTTTTACGACAGAGCTAAGGGAATATGCTTACTGCAAAATACTGAAAAAGAGTATTATAGCATTGACGAGTATATCGCTAAGATAGAACCAAACCAAACCGATAAAGATGGCAACAAGATAGGTTTGTATACCAATGATGCCGACAAGCAACACAGTTATGTGGATGCAGCCATAAACAAAGGGTATGACGTACTGTTACTAGATGAGTTAATTGATAATCATTTCATAAGCAACCTAGAGCAGAAAAATGATAAGTTTCAACTTAAGCGTGTAGATGCGGATACGGCAGGAAAGCTTATTGACAAAGACGAAAAGAGCGAAAGCGTATTGAGCGAAGATGAGGTAACTAAATTAAAAGCAGCCTTTGAAGGAGTGGTGAACAAAGACAAGTACACCATCGTGTCTGAGGTAATGAGTCCAGAGGAAGCGTTTATTACCATAACTCGCAGTGAGTGGGAGAGACGCATGAGTGAAATGGGCGGTATGGGCGGCATGCAGATGTTTGGGCAGATGCCAGAGAAATATTCGGTAGCGGTAAATACAAATCACGCTTTAGCCAATAAAGTACTCAAAGCAGAAGGCGATGCACAAACAGAACTTTTAACCAAGTCTATTGATTTAGCCAAATTATCACAGAATTTATTAACGGGTAAAGAGTTAACAGAGTTTGTGAAAAGACAAATGGCAGCTTTATAGTATTAAGGTAAACCAAAACCTAAAAAGGCCTGCGAAAGCGGGCCTTTTTTTATGCTATATAGTTGTCAAAGTTTTCTTTTTCTGGTTCGAAATCAATCAACAAATCAATATCACTTTCGCTAGATTGCTCATTGCGAATATAAGACCCAAACAAGCTGATTACAAAATTTTGAAGCTTGTAAAAAACCGATGCAAGTCTTCCGATTTGAGTAACGCAGGATCACCCGTAATGGTAAGAAGATAAAACCCTTCTCCATGGGGAACTTCATATGAAAGGGTATTACCTACCATCATGCCAGATTGATAGATACATAGCTCTTTTTGCAGACCAAAATACATGGTGTCTTTGGTGACTTGATACATGTTCATCATACCCGACATGCGACCTCCCATTTCTTCTTTGTATTGTTTTCCAATGGATTCAACCATTTCTTCCATATACGATATCTGCGCCGGTGTGAGTATTTCTTGCATTCTTTTTTTTGGCGATTTGGTTGGTGTATACTCCGCTTCTGTTTCATCATATACCACTTCTGTCGCTTGCTCAGAGAGCTCTTCCACACCCTCCGTTACCGTTATTTCTCTTGCAATTAAATCATCTTGATCGTAATCTATAACTTCAGTATACTCTATCTCTGCTACAACTGAATCGATGTTAGGCTCTATGTCATAGCCACTATATGCATCTATAATTACCGATTCTGCTGCCATTTCCCTAGTGTTTAAAGTGTCGTATGTAAAGTCATCATATACTTCTTCTGCTGCTATTGCCCCTTCGTATGTATACTCTTCATCTAACTCAGTTGCATACATAAATTCTATGTTAAAACTAGCGATTCCTTTTTGTGTAAATAGATGTATTCCTTCCTCACCTGCGCCTCCGAGCTTAGCATATATCCCCGAGTTTTGAGCAAGTGTAATCCCTTCAGGCATGTCCACTTTATACTCTTTATGCTTGGTGCTTTTCCATTGGTAAGATCTGTTATATGCTGTGGTTACATTGATTGGCCTCAAGCTATATCCTTCTCGTTTAAGTTGACTGATCAGTCCATTGTCGCTGCAAAGGTGCCCGGCACCTACGGCCATAAATAAGCCACCTTTCTTAAATTCTTCCTTCATGCGCTCATACATGAGGTTGTTTCTGTCTGTAAAAATACGTTTGTAAAATGCAGAACCCAGCGCTTTTCCGTCGTCTGAAGCGGCAACAGTTTGGCACAACTGTGATAAGTCAGCATTGCCGTAAGCCAATATCATTTCTTCGGTACCACTCATCCATTCAGCTATGTTTAGATTTAGCTCACTGTTTTGAAGATAGTCTACGATCTTAGTGCTCAGCTGTTTGTCTTCGAAAGAATAGGCGTTAATATCGCCAAGTAATGCCATTATTTGCTCGGTATAGGTTTCTATGCCCACGATTTCCTTTTTCTTACTTCTTGCATATTCTTGTGGATACAGGTCTACAAACGAAGCTCGTTGATTGCTAGACAACTTGTTTTTTAACAGGTCGAAATAGTTGGGAAGCAAGTCATTTATTATTTTAGTGCTCAACTCTTCTGGCGTCATACGTTCCATAAGTGTTGGCAGAAAATCGTTACTGATATAGGCCGATAGTTTAGTGATAAACGATGTGTCAATCAAGCCCTTCATTTTTTCTTTTGTGAGCGAGGTTGCTAACTCGGTTTGATCTAGGTTTAACTCAAATGCAGCGATTTTGCTTTGGTCAATAGCCCACATTACACTGTCGTTAAACGCAAAGGCGCGTTCGTCTTGAACGTGCAGCGTACCAAAGAGATAACTCTTTTGTACTATTCCTTTTTTAGCTACTTCAAAAAGCAACGTGTTTTGTGCTATACCGGCTATTGGAACTAGAAGTAAAATGATGAGAAGTCGTTTCATTACTGTAAAAATAAAATAACTTTGAACTTAATGAATGTTTCTATAGTGCAATTGGACATAACGGCTAAAAATACGAAAGCTAATTTCGTTAAGATAGAAGCGTTACTCGCCGATTGTACCTCAGATTTGGTTGTGCTTCCTGAGATGTTTAGCACCGGCTATTTTACAGATGATACAACGCTAGCTCAACCTATGAATGGGGAGATTATAAGCTGGATGCTCGATTATTCACAACGACAATCTACTGCTATTTGCGGCAGTCTGTTATGCCTAGAAAACGGTGAATTATTTAACCGTTTTGTAATGGTAAGTCAAGGAGAGATTATAGGGCATTACGATAAGGCTCACCTTTTTTCGATGGCCAATGAAAATGTACATTTTACGCCGGGTAATACCAAGGTAGATATGGTGTTGAATGGTTTTAAGATAAGACCGACTATCTGCTATGATTTGCGATTTCCATACTCTTCGTTTAACGACTCCGAATATGATATTTTAATAAACGTAGCCAGTTGGCCAAGTCAACGTATAGGGCATTGGGATGCCTTATTACGTGCCAGAGCAATAGAAAATCAAGCGTATGTCATTGGGTGTAATAGGGTAGGAGAACAGGTACATTCAGAGGATAAAAAATCTCATTATCCTGGTCACAGTGGCGTTTATGGACCTGATGGTGAGCGTCTGGTACATTCGGTAAAGGAGGAAGTGCTAACATTAACCATTACCCAAGAGGTGATAGCAACTACTCGGAAGCAATTGCCGTTTTTAACGGACCGAAGAATGTAGTTCGGAGAAAGGATTAATGCATTCTATCGCCTCGTATAGCTAAGGTTTTAACCATTTCTGCTTCAAAAACGACGTACTCCGCCCAACGGTTTAGTACATAGTTTTCGTCGGCGTATTTTTTGGCTAGGTTTATAAATGCCTTGTAATGTCCTGCTTCACTTACCATAAACTCGTGATAAAATTTTTGTAATTCTGGATCTTCTACATTCAAACTGAGCAGTCTAAATCGTTCGCAACTGCGGGCTTCTATCATCGCAAAAGCGAGCAAATATTCTACGAGTTGCTTGGTAATATGATCTCCTCCCCGTATAAATCCGTTTAGCTTATTGACGTATTCATCTTTGCGCTGCGGTCCCAATTCATGGCCACGTTTTTTGAGCTCTTTGAGCACTTTTCTAAAATGACCCCATTCTTCAGCTACAATAGGAGCAATAATGTCTACCACGTCGGTATAATCACTAAATTTACTAATCATACTAATGCCGTGGGTAGCAGCTTTCTGCTCGCACCAAGCATGGTCGGTAAGAATAAATGCTATGCTTTTTTCGGCGATATTTACCCAACGAGGGTCAGTTGCCATTTCTAGGCCTAAGGTAGTTTTGGATGTGGGTGACGCCATAGGTGCAAAAGTAATAAATGAGTGTTGATATAGGACTTTAGATTTATGATTTTGGATTAGCGTTAACCAGCTTGAGATACTCGTTTTTATTGATTCTTTAATTCGTTTCCAATCCTTCGCTACACTCCGTCGGACAAAAGAACTGATTTACGCCAAGCTTCCCTAAAACACCAACAACACTCCCACAAACACCAACATACCTATCAACATAAGAATAAGCGTATAAGGCAAGATATCTTTGGCTTTTAATCCTGTGATGCTTAACAACGGCAACGCCCAAAAAGGTTGCATCATATTGGTAAGTTGGTCACCGTAGGCCATGGCAAGTATGATTTTGGGTAGGGGCACGCCCAGTTTGGTAGCTGCATCTAACAAGATCGGGCCTTGTATAGCCCATTGCCCGCCTCCGCTGGGCACAAATAGATTTACTAATCCTGCACTTAGGAATGTGTAAAGCGGGAGCGTTTGTGTATTTGAAATCGTTATAAACCAATCAGAAATAAGGTTAATTAATCCGCCGCTTTGCATTAAGGCCAGTATTCCAAAGTACAGCGGGAATTGAATTAGTATTCCCGACGAACCTTTAATAGCATCATCCACAGCACCCAGAAAAGTTTGAATGTTTTGATGAAGAAGAAGACATAAGGCAAGCATACCAAAATTGATATAGTTGGGTGATATAAATCCTAAGTTCGGTCCCTCATAAATAACGGCAATGTAAATGGCCAGTGCAACCAACCCGACGCCTATAGATTTGCTGATGAAACCGAGGTGATCTATGTATTCAGCACCTTGCAGATGACTGGGTTTTTCGTGTTTTAGTTTAACCGCTTCAATATTCGGTATAGCTGAATTTAAACGTTTACCTAATAGATAAAACGCTGTAGGAATAAGAACCAGGAGCAGTAGGAAGGCTGTAATGTTGAGCGAGGAAAAGACCGTTTCGGCATAAGTTACAGCATTGGGCAGTGAGGTGTTATGGGCTATTTCTTGCAGATGTCCTTTTTCTGCTGCCTTTGCCAATGCAGAACCAGATAACCCGCCATGCCAAACCATTAAACCTACATAGCCAGAGGCTCCTATGAGCGGATAGTTTAGAGGTAACTGTTCTTTGGTAAAACGCTCACCTATTTTTCGAGCGATAATGGCTCCAAAAACCAATGCCAATCCCCAGTTGATAAAAGCAACCAATATGGTGCTAAACGTAACAATAGCAGCGGCTTTTGCCGTGGTATTAATGGGTTTAATCAGGGATGAAACTAACGCGTCAAAAAAGCTGCTCAAGGCTAAGGTATGTCCTAAAACTAGCATGAGCATCATCTGAAACGCGAATGCGAGTAAATTACTATTCCATAAGCCTTCTTGCCAATCTAACAGTAATTCGGTGGTTGGTTTAGGACTGTATACTAGGGTAAGAAAGAGCGTGAAAAGTGTGAGCAACACTGCAATACTAAAGGGCGAAGGGAGTAACCTCCGAAACCAATTGGCGTAGTGTTGCGTAAAACTCATAGGTAACTCACCAGTTCTTCCAAATAGGTGGCATCTACGTTGTCAAATGCACCAAATTCGGTACTATCTATATCTAACACCGCATACACTTCATTATTACGAACACATGGAACCACAATTTCAGCATTACTAAGCGCACTGCAAGCAATATGTCCAGGAAACTGATGCACATCTGCTACAATTTGTGTTTGTTGTAGTTGCCAAGCCGTGCCGCATACACCTTTCCCAAATTGGATGCGTGTGCAGGCAATAGGTCCGTTAAAAGGGCCTAATATCAGTTCGTTGTTCACCACGCGGTAAAATCCAATCCAGTGGTGTGGAAAATGTTCCATGATCAATCGGCTGACATTAGCCATATTAGCTACATCATCTACCTTTTTATCTACAAGCGATTTGGCTTGTTTCAGTAAAATTTGATATACTTGTTCCTTGTTCAATATTACAATAGTATTACTTATCTAATAGAAAGACATTTCAAAACGAAATTACTTTTGACCTACAAAAATTGGTCATGAATTTATCTCATCAAAAAATCCTCCTGATTGTACTGGCGATTAATGCCCTCTTCTTACTTGGCTTATTCCTGTTTTGGGACTAGCCATAAAGAAGAAGCAGGTTATCAGTTTGAGTTACTTCTTTTTCAATACGATATAACCCCAAGCGTCTAGTACTCCTGTTGCTGCATCATACTTATCAGAAAGGTCTACGCCGTAGCCTTCCAAAGCAGATTTCGGGTATGAGGCATTAGGGGTAGAAACAACATTTACCACAATTCTGTATTCAGCATTTTCGCCACGATCTACGGTAATAGTGTTTTCAACTTGTAGTGCTGGAGGAAAAAACATCGCACTATTAGTAGCCATGGCTTTATCTGATTTGATTCTGTTTAAACTCTGGTAGAATCCAAAGTAATCTTTAGCATCTTTTCCTTTCCAGTCAATCTCATCTTTACCAAAGAAACTTAATCGGTGATTTAATCCTACTTCTTGACCACCGTAAATAAGAGGTAAACCTCTTAATGCGTAGCTTAAAACGGCCATTGCTCTCCACGATTCCCCTAGTCGTTCATCAATGGTTCCGTTCCAGCTGTTTTCATCGTGATTGGTGATGAAATTCATAGGAAAGGCTCTAGTTCCATTGATGCTGTCTTTATTTTTAACCACACGGATAATTTCACTTGCGGTAACTTCACCTTTGGCTAGTTTGTTAAACACGTGATGCATTTCCCAACCGTAATAAGCATCAAAGGCCTTGTCAAATTGGTCTGGTTTGTGCGTTTCGCTTTCCGCAAGCATAAACATAGGCTTAATAGTTTCTATTGCCGCTCTGGCTTCGTTCCAAAAGTCTGTAGGCACTTCGTTAGCCACATCGCATCTAAAACCGTCTAAATCGCATTCTGTCACCCAAAACTGCATGCTTTTGATCATTTCTGCACGCATTTCTTTGTTTTCATAATTTAGGTCTGCCACATCCGTCCAGCCGTAGCTTTTTCCATCTTCTCCTATTGGGTCTGTTATTTTGCCTGTGCTATCATGCGTATACCAATCAGGATGTGCGGTTACCCAAGCATTATCCCAAGCCGTATGGTTTCCAACCCAGTCCAACATTACTTTGATACCCATGTCATGACATTTGGCAATGATTCGTTTAAAGTCTTCTACCGTTCCGTACTTAGGATTTACCGCCATGTAATCGGAAATAGAGTACGGACTACCCCAGTATTTATCGTAATCAGGATTAGCTAAGTCCTGAACAAAGGTATCACCTACTGCTTTTCTGTTTAGCTTGCCTATGGGTTGTATGGGCATAAACCAAAGTATGTCCACTCCAAGATCTTTGATTTGCGGTAACTTTGCTTCAAACGCCGCAAAGGTGCCTTCAGGGGTGTATTGTCTAACGTTTACTTCATAAATGGTCGCATTTTGTACCCATTCTGAGGGTGAAGCTACTTCGATAGTTGCCTCTTTGGCAGAATTACAGGCAAATAAGCTAATGGTTAATACGCTAAAAATGATTTTTTTCATGGTGTATGTTTTCTGAAAATTTCGGTAGTTGCAAATAATGAAATGAAAAAAGAACTTAAGGTAATGAAACCCAATGATTCGGTATAGTCGGACAAAGTATTTCCGATGAATAACTCTGAGCTAAAGGTTATGAGTAATAAGGGAATAACTAGAAAAAACTTCTTGTTGGAATTTCGTAACTGATAAAAAAGAGCAATTACCACTGGCACCAGAAATACAAAGTAGCATTTCCAAGCCAAAGGAGAGAAAACAGGAATGAAGGAAAGCGATATAATATATTGATACGCCAGCTGGTGTTCTGCTTTCTTGTTTTGTATAAAATGATACGCCACATAAATAGCTGCAAGTCCTATAATGGACAGACTAATTAGTTTCGTCTGACTAACATCTAATGAGGTTAGGTTAAAAAAGAATTCGTTAAATCTGGAGGTATGTGAAAATAACCCACAAACCCAACTCCATAAGGATTGGTTAAAATGATTGCAATCAAAGCCTAAAGCTACTTGTTTTACATACCACTCAACGTACAAAGAAGTCTTATCTAATCCAAAGAAAGCAAGTACCGAAAGGTGGGTAATTGCAAGTCCTACTAAGGTAAATAAAAGCCACCTAAATTTCTTTTTGAATACTAAAAAAGGCAAGATTATTATAGGATAGACCTTGGTTGCCATCAAACTAGCCAGCACTATGCCAGACAGGAAAGTACGGTTTTTTTGCGCCAGATCAAACGCTAATAAGCAGAGCCAAAGAAGATAAACGTTAACTTGTAAGTTACTTACTTCTTCTATAAAAATGCGAAAAGTAAGTAAAAAAGGTGCCAAAAATGCTGCGTCTGTTAAGGCTATTTGATTTGTTTCCGTTGTCTTTAGTTTAAGAACCAGTTTTTGTTGAAAAAACGTAAAAAGAGTCCATTTAAATATGTGCCAATAGGCTATTACGATACCTACTAACCAAATAAATCGCAATCCAAAAAAGCTTATAGCATCTAGCCAATACAGCGGAATGGTAATAATACTCATAAATGGAGGCCAAGTATTGCGATGCGCTGAATAAATATACACCTGGTTCCACGCTAGTTTACCAGCTTCCACATAGCCACCAAAATCGCCTTCGCGTTGCACATCCCTTAGAATTTCTAAACCTAAGAAGATAGCGCACGCTGCGATTAAAAATACAGATAGCTGATAGCGATATGTTTGAAAAAAGCTGATAATTAGTTAATTATATAGGTCCAGTCCGATTTAATTAATGTTACCGTAACTTCATTGCTAAAGTACTTACGTTTATAGGTTAATCGGTTCTCAGTGTTTTCTAGGATGGTAAAATCCCCATAAAGTAGCGCCATATTATCCGTACGTAACTGGGTAAGTTTGGCAATTTCCTTATGAAGTGCGATTTCTTCTTTACTTAGATTTTCAAAGCGCATCATTCTTCTATTATCAGGGTCACCTGCACCCGTCATGCCTATTTCGTCACCATAATAAATAATGGGAATACCCGGAATAGTCATGTTAAACGCGTTGAACATCGCCATTTTTTTATACGCTATGTTATCTTGTACGGTGATGTCTTGCTTCCAGCCAATGCGTTTGTAAGCTTGACCTGGTAAATCAAAAGGCAAGCTTCCATCGGCGTAGCCCATAAATCGTGGTTTATCTTGATTACCTGTAATATTGCCCATCAAGTGATGATAACCATAAGTAGATAAGCTTGCTTCCAAAGCTTCTGCCAACTGCATCATACTTGCCTGTTCTTCAGCAAATACAGGAAGTGCTTTGTCATACATATTAAAGTCAAACTGTGCATCTAGCATTCCAGAACTAATGTAACTGTTAATTAGATCGTGGGTGCCATAGGTTTCGCCTATTTGGTAAATGTATTTCCCTTTTTCCTTACTCACCAATTTTACTTTTTTGGAAAGATTACGCCAAAAATTCTCAGGAATATGTTTCGTAGCATCGTGTCTAAATCCGTCAAAATCATACTTGGTAACCCAAAATAGCGCTGAGTCAATCATAAAATCAGCCACTTTTGGATCTTCCAAATTAAGCGTAGGCAGGAAAGTATCAAACCACGTGGTAAGTCGGTGATCGTCCCAGCGTTCCGTGTTCATAGTGCCATCGGGAAGATAGAGTGGCGTCACCCAATCTTTATGTTGTTGGTAAACAGAATGCTGTTCATGTACGTGATTGGCAACGTAATCGAGCAAAACACTGAGGCCGTTTTGATGCGCTACGCTAAGCATTTCTTTTACATCAGCTTCAGAACCAAGTCTAAAATCTAAAGTGGTAGAGGTAACAGGCCAGTAGCCATGATATCCGCTAAACTTGGTTTCTGGATCATGAAACTGTCCCCAAGCGTCTACTGGGTTTTGGGTAATAGGAGAGACCCAAATGGTATTGATATGAAGGTCTTTGAAATAACCACTTTTTATTTTCTGGGTAATTCCCTGAATATCACCACCGTAATATTGGGCTTTAGGTAATATTGCAGGATCATTTACCGGATGATTATTTGATTTATCGCCATCTACAAATCTATCCACCATCATAAAATACATAATGCTGCTATGCCAGTCACTGTTATTTAACTTTTTAGCATCGGTAATTACGTTTCCTTTTTCTAGTGGTATCAGTAAGTCATTACTTACAGCGTCTTGGTTGTATCCAAAAATTCGAATATGAGAGCGATTTATATTCCTAGCAAAGACAGGAATTACGAGTTTAAAATTATTACCTTCTTTTTTGGTTTCTATTCTGAAGTTGTTCCAATAAGCATAAATAGCATCGGTATTCACCGAAGAAATTACAATTTCATCGGTTGAAAAGGATTCGGTTACAATGGATGGTGTTAGCTCTTTAGGAGGCCCCGAAACCTCAAGCACATTATTAAACCCACCCATGCCGTTACCTACTTTTACGGGATTACTTGGGTCGTCTATTTCTTTGCCATCGGCTATAAGCTTGTATTGATACTTTCCAGGCTTAACATTAAACTGGGTTATCCAATGATTATGCGTGGACTTAATGAGCTCAGTTTGGGAAGGATCCCAGTTGTTGAACTCGCCTTTTACCCTTACCGACGAATAATCCTCTTTGAAGTCTATGTTTAATTCTGCGGGTTTGGTTTTCTTTCCTTTCACCAGGATAGCATAAGGAATACCCTCAGCGTAAACGGTTAGATTACTCAGCGGCTTTGTATTTTTGCTTACTAAGTAAAGGTTGTTAGTATCCAACGATATCGTTATAGCATCATCCGAAACGACAGAGTCAATATGCAGTGGACTCTCAAAATAATCAGCAATAACCACGACGGTAGTATCACCTACCAACTGAATAGGAGAGGCCAAACCAAAGAGCTTAGAATCCTCAGAAGTCGACGTATTTTTTGAGCACCCTGATACCAGAATAAAAATAGTTAAGGCAAAACCGAGTGACTTGGTTATTTTATACATAGTGTCATTTTTACGCTAAGGCAATTATAGGAAAAAAATATAACAAGGCGTTAACCTTGTATTTCTATGCCTTGTTTTGTGACAGACACGTTTTTTACATCTCCATTAAATCGAATTTTAAAAGAAAAGCCATCCCAATTTTCTGGTAAGAACGGTTTGAATGTAAGTTCACCGTTTTTAACCCGCATACCTGCAAATCCTTTCACAATGCTCAACCATGTTCCTGCCATACTGGTAATATGAAGTCCGTCACGCGTATCATTATTGTAATCGTCGAGGTCTAGACGGGCAGTTCTAAGGTAAAATTCATACGCACGTTTTTCATCGCCTAGTTTAGCTGCCAAAATACTGTGCACACAAGGGCTTAAGGAAGATTCGTGTACGGTGAGTGGTTCATAAAAGTCATAATGACGCTTATGTTCTTCGTCTGTATACTCATCTTCAAAGAAATAAAACCCTTGTAAGGTATCTGCTTGTTTTATGTAGCAGCTACGCAATATTCTGTCCCAGCTCCAATGCTCAACAATAGGGCGTTGTGATTCAGGAAGGTCTTTTACAGGTATTAACTCCTTGTCTAAAAAGCCATCTTGTTGCAAAAAGACTTGGTGTTTTTCAGAATAGGGATAGTACATATTCGCTGAAATCTCGGCCCATTTTATAGCTTCCTTTTCATTATACTTTGTTTTAGCAAGTATTCTAGCGTACTCAGCTGGATAATTTTGCTCAACCCAAGCGATAGATTCGCGGCAATAATCCATGCACCAAGCAGCTAATTTATTGGTGTACCAATTATTATTTACATTGTTCTCAAATTCATTGGGGCCAGTTACACCTAGCATGACGTATTTCTGTTGGTTCTCACTCCAGTTAACGCGTTGCGCCCAAAAGCGAGATATACCCATAAGCACTTCTAAGCCATACTCGGCTAGGTATTTTTTATCAGCGGTATAGTTAATGTAATCATAAATCGCGTAAGCAATAGCACCGTTTCTATGTATTTCTTCAAAGGTTATTTCCCATTCGTTATGGCATTCTTCACCGTTCATGGTTACCATGGGATAAAGAGCCGCTCCATCGGTAAAACCAAGTTTTCCGGCATTCTCAATAGCTCTATCCAGGTGTTTATATCGGTAAATAAGCAGATTTCGCGCTACTTCTGGATCTGCAGTGGCCTGATAAAAAGGTAAGCAATACGCCTCGGTGTCCCAGTATGTACTTCCTCCATATTTTTCGCCCGTAAATCCCTTAGGTCCTATATTTAAGCGTTCGTCTTCACCCGTATAGGTACAGTTTAATTGGAAAATGTTAAAACGAATGGCTTGTTGTGCAGAGATATCACCATGGATAACGATGTCACTTTCTTCCCATTTGGCAGCCCAAGTAAACTCATGATTCGCTTTCAGCGTTTCAAAAGAGGCATGCTTAACGCTTGCCATCTCTGTTTCGAGAACCGTTTGAATATTCTCTTTTTCGTAGTCCAAAGACGAAATAATGATGGCTTTTTTCTCGATGCCAACAACAGTGTCTTTTTTCAGTTTAAATGCAGTGGTAGAAGAAGCGTATTTTTTGCTTGTCTCTGCATTTTCGGCATGCAGTTGCTCGCCATTTGTAACGATTTGTGTATCTGTAGTTACGCCTACATAAAAATCGGTTTTCTTGGTTTTAGCAATCAAAAGAGCAGTTTCTTTGGTCGCCATCGTGTTTACCCCAATCCAAAATTTTTCGTCGTAGTTAGAGTCTGCATTCACGATAGTACCGTCAATACTGGATTCTATGCTTACCGTTGCATCTTTATCTAGTGTAAAGGAATACGAGATAGCACCTAAGTTACTTTTAGACAAGCTACAAAAACGCGTGATATCAGCTGTAATGGTAATTCCATTTTGCATTTTTGCCGTAAATGAACGGTGTAACAAGCCTTTTTGCATGTCAAGTGTTCTATTAAACGTAGAAACCTCACACAAGGCAAGATCTAGTTCTTCATCATCTACGGTGATATTAAGGCCTATCCAATTAGGCGCATTAAGAACCTTGGCAAAGTATTCAGGGTAACCATTTTTCCACCAACCTACACGTGTTTTATCTGGGTAGTACACACCGGCTACGTAGTTTCCTTCAAGGGTGTCACCACTGTATTTTTCTTCAAAGTTGGCTCTTTGTCCAAACTTACCATTTCCGATGCTAAAAATACTTTCGGATACGCGATTTACTTGCGTGTCAAATCCTTCCTCGATGATATGCCAAGGATGGTGTTTTATGTAGTTTTTCATCTACGAATTCTTAAAATAAGGTTTTAAATTTTTCTAAATCTGCTTTTAACCAGTCATCTATTTGAAGATGAGCTCCTTTAAGGCCTTTGTCATCTCCGTACAAAATGCTTTTCATTCCTGCCTTCTTAGCTGCGGTTAGTCCAGCTTGCGAATCTTCTATAACCAAGCAATCACTCGGATTACACTGTAATTTCTCAGCTGCGAGCAAAAATATATCTGGTTCAGGCTTACTATTCTCGGTCATTCCTCCATCTACAATTGCATGAAACTCCAATACCAGATCTAGTTTATCGATAATACGTATTGCATTTCTGCTGGATGATCCTATCGCCACTTTAATGCCTTCTGCCTTGGCTAAGTCATTGAATTCTTTAAAACCGGGGAACACCTCATCTGGAGTCATGGTATCAATGAATTCTAAGTACATGGCATTTTTTTTCTGGAGATACATCTGTTTATCGGCCTCAGATATTCTATTGCCGCTCCACTTAATTATTTTTTCGAGTGACTCTTTACGACCAACTCCTTTTAATTTCTGATTTTGCTTCTCAGTCAAGTGGTATTCAATCTGCTCGGCAACCCATTTCCAACTACGGTAATGGTATTTTGCAGTGTCTGTAATAACACCGTCTAAGTCGTAAATACAGGCTTTTAAACTCATTTGGTTAGTTGGTATTGATTAATATGGTAATCTGCTAGGGGTTCTACTGGGCGTTTCTCTATTTTGCCCACGGTAAAGCTATGTTTTTTGGCTACTTCTTCCAAAATATCTTTAAAATAATATGCTACACTCCCCACAAAATGTACAGGAACCTCACGGTAGTTATCGTAGCAAAGTACATGTATTTCTACAAATCGGTCTAAGCCTTTAAATAGTATATCTTTAAGATATGGATGTTCGGCATTTTTACTAAAGAAGTGCATGAAACTAGCAAGATAGACATTTGCATCTGGCAAAATATAGGTAGCTTCAAATATTCCTTCTTTTGTTAGGTTATATTCAGTCTCAAATGCATTAGCCAAATCGTCTGGCATGCGGTGGTATAACCAATCAGATAGCAGTATTTTGCCAAAATAAGCACCACTCGCTTCATCCCCCAATACATAACCAAGAGCAGGCACTTCTTCGTGTACTTCCTCTCCATCAAAATAACAAGAATTAGAACCGGTGCCTATGATACATGTAATTCCTTTATCTCCTTTTGAAGTAGCTAAGGCAGCTCCTTTTAAATCATGGTCTACTAATATGAATGATGCATGCTCAAAAACACGTCTTAATCCGCCTTCAATGATTATATTTCGTTCTTTACTTGAACAGCCTGCGCCATAAAAGTATACTGCATCAATCTTGTTTCTAAACGTTTGAAACAAGTCGTTTTCCATCAACTTTTTGAAAACTAAATCTCCGTCATGAAAAAACGGATTAAAACCCATACTATGAGTCTTATGGTGTATATTTTGGTCATCTATAAGAATCCAATCGCACTTGGTTGAGCCGCTATCGGCAACTAATATCATATCTAGTTTTAATATTTTCGAGCAAACTTAGTGTAAAATTTACACTTTGAAAAAAATAGCTAATTTTACCACGCTAAAATAAAGTAGAATCGCATAACATGATTGAAAATAAGCCAATAAATTCTAACCCAAATGTTTCTGTAGACTGCGTTGTATTTGGTTTTGATGGCTCAGATCTCAAGGTGCTTTTAGTTGAGCGATATAGAAGAGATAATCTTGATTTTCAGGATGATACACTCGTTCTTCCAGGTGACTTGATTAATAATAACGAAGACTTAAATGAAGCTGCGTCACGGGTGCTTTATGACCTTACTGGATTAAAGAAAATATTTTTGCAACAAATAGGTGCTTTTGGTAGCCCAAAGAGGCTAACCAAACCTAAAGATATCGTTTGGTTAGAAGCGGTAAGGATGAATCCTGAAGCACGTGTAATCACCATCGGTTATTATGCTTTAATTAATATTAAAAATTATAAAGTAAGACCTTCCAGCTTTGCAAAACATGTGGTGTGGAGAGGCTATGATGAGGTTGGAGAACTTGGATTTGATCACAATGAAATCATAGTAAAAGCTATCCATAATTTGAGAGATCAGCTTTACCGAGAGCCTATCGGATTTGAATTATTGCCCAATCACTTTTCCTTACACCAACTATACAGTTTATATAATGAGATTATGGGCGGAGGGATAGATAGAAGAAATTTTAGACGTAGAATGTTAAAAACAGGTTTCTTAAAAGAAACAGAAGAGTACCAAGAAGGTGTGCCACATAAGCCAGCGAGATTGTACACTTTTATTCCTGAAGAATTTGAAAATGCAAGCAAGAATAATTTTAAATTTTATTAAATAAATGAATATGAATTCAGTAAAACCAAAGTTAAGTTTTTGGCAAATATGGAATATGAGTTTTGGGTTTTTGGGAATCCAGTTTGGGTTTGCACTGCAAGGCGGATTTATGTCCCGTATTTTTTTAACGCTAGGGGCGCAACCTCACGATATCCCAGGATTATGGCTAGCTGCTCCTTTAGCAGGGCTTATTGTTCAGCCCATTATTGGATACATGAGTGACCGCACCTGGAGCGAACGTTATGGTAGAAGAAAACCTTTCTTTTTTATTGGTGCTGTACTAGCATCTATAGCATTAATAGGGATGCCTCATTCGCCATTGCTTTGGATAGCAGCGGGAAGTTTGCTTATGCTAGATGCATCTATCAATATTAGCATGGAGCCTTTTAGAGCGCTTGTTGCAGATAAGCTAGACGAGTCACAACGTTCTTACGGTTTTATGGTGCAAACACTTATTATTGGTATAGGAACATGGGTGGCAAGTCAGTTGCCACGTCTTCTTAATTTAATGGGTGTGAGCAACGAAGCCGCTGATACTGTCATTCCAAATAATGTAAAACTTGCGTTCTTTATTGGAGGTATAGTTTTTCTGGGTTCTATCTTATTTACCATATTTACTACCATTGAATATCCTCCTGAGGATATAGCTGAATTCGAAAAAGAAAAGAAAGAATCTGCAGGATTTATAAATGCAGCAAAAGAGATAATACACAACATTATCGCTATGCCTACTACTATGAAAAAATTAGGTGTAATTCAATTTTTTTCGTGGTTTGCATTTTTCACCATGTGGAGTATGGCAACGCCAGCACTCACGGAGCACGTATTTAACGCGCCCAAACCTGACATAAGCATCATTGATAAAACGAACGATGTGGCCATGGCGGCCTATACTACTGCAGATGCTAACTTTAATAATGCTGCAGACTTAGTAGGCTCTGCCATGGGAACGTACGGTTTGAGTTCTATGTTATTTGCTTTTATGTTTGTGCTTATTACACGTAAACTTACAATTAACCGTAAGTTGGTGCACATGTTTAGTCTCATAGCAGGAGGGCTTGGTTTTATTCTGATGTATTATGCAGATAGCCAGAATATGTTGCACGTATGCTTTGGCTTAATAGGTATCTCATGGGGCAGCATTTTATCCCTGCCTTATGCCATGCTATCTAGCTCAATAGATCCTAAAAAAATGGGTATTTTTATGGGACTATTCAATATGTTTATTGTCATTCCTCAGATAGTGGCCGCCTTAGGGGGTATTAATTTCTTGTCAAGTACGCTGTTTGGAGAAGCTACTATCAATACCATGCTACTGGCAGGTACTTGTTTGTTTGTTGCTGGGATTAGCAATCTTTTAATTACAGATGCAAATGCCATTAGCTATCAAGGTGATAAAGTAGCGTAAATGAGAATTTATTCATTCTTAACTCTACTCTTAATAGTAGGTATTAACGTTCAGGCGCAACATAACCTTCCAGGCAAAGGAGAAGTGTTTAGAGATGATATTCTTCCAAGTGTTTATATTACTATTCCTGCTGATTCTTTAGCGGCTATTTTAGATTATGATAATAGATTTAGCGACTATGAATACCATGCTAACTTTGTCTTTGATAACGGAACTGTTCGTGATTCGATAGCTAATGTAGGGTTTAGATTGCGCGGTAATACATCTCGAAATGCTGCTAAAAAGTCTTTTAAAATTTCTTTTAATACCTATGAGTCGGGCAGAAAGTATGACGGTTTAGAGAAAATGAATATCAATGGCGAACATAATGACCCCAGTATAACCCGGACCAAGTTGTGCTTTGATATGCTTGATTACTTAGAAGTTCCCGCCTCTCGTACTAATCATGTAAAACTCTTTATTAACGGAGCTTATTTTGGCTTGTATATGAATGTAGAGCACTACGACGAAGAGTTTACCCAAAGTAGGTTTGATGGACAAGGTAATTTATATAAATGTACGTATGGAGCAGATTTGAGTTATAAAGGAACCAATCCTTCAGCCTACAGGTTGCCTTGTTATGAGATACATAACGCCAACTCACCTACGGCCTACCAAGATCTTGCTCATTTTATAGATGTTTTGAACAATACGTCAAGTGCAGATTTTGAATGTGAATTAGAACATGTTTTTAATGTAAACTCATACCTCAAGTGTATGGTTATGGATGTGTTAACGGGTAATTGGGATGGGCCTAATTATAACATGAATAATTTCTACTTGTACTTTAACAATGCTACAGGTCAATTTGAATATATTCCGTTTGATTTAGACAACACCTTTGGTATAGACTGGCTCGGCAAAGATTGGACAACCCAAAATATTTACAATTGGAGCAAATCGGGTGCTAAGCGTCCGTTATATACCAAGATTCTTGCAAGACCAACCTATGCCAAACGATTTACATATTTACTCGATAAAACCCTAAACGAGTATTTCAATAAGGCAGCATATACCACCAAGTTTACACAGATTTTAGGGTTAATAAGTAATGCTGCTTCGGCCGATACCATTAAAAAATTGGATTACGGTTTTACCCAAACGGATTTTATAAACTCATATACATTTTACAGCAAAGATCACGTGAAATATGGTCTTCAGGATTACATTACAAGGCGTTCTAATTCTGCTAATACACAGCTTAAAACACTTGCGTCAGTTGGGTCTCTACCTTCTTGGCATTCGGTAAGTACAGATTATACAACGGATTCTATTTCAGTTACGCTCAATACGAAAGGTGATTCAAAAGTAGACTACGTGTTGTTAACGTACAATTGGGGAAGTCAATCTGCGATTTGGACAGATACCTTAAGACACATAGGTGCTACGGATGATTATACTGCTAAGATTGCTTGGAATCCCTCTGTGCTCGCGGTTGCTTATTCATTTACAATAGTTACAGAAGACAATACGCAAATTTCATATCCTGTATGTGATATGTTCAGCAGCACGAAAAGTAGAACAGATATTAAGTTATACCTGAATGAACTCATGGCAGATAATGCTACAATTTATTATGATGAAAACGGGATGTACGAAGATTGGATTGAGCTATTTTATGACGGAGAAACCACACTTAACTTAGGAGAGTTTTATATTACCGATGATATTACCAATCCACAAAAATATAGATTGCCTAGCGTAACTATTTCTCCAAAAAGCTTTCCGATAGTTTGGGCAGATAATGTGGGAGAGGGAATGCATGCCTCCTTCAAACTAGGCAAAGCGGGAGAAACGTGTGCGATTTTTGACAAGAATGGAGCGCTTATAGACCAAATGACCTTTGGTTTGCAAACAAAAGATGTTTCCTATGGCAGGCAAAATGATGGCGAAACACCTTGGGTAACTTTTTTAAAACCTACGCCTGGTGCGAGTAATAATGCGAACGCTTGGATAGAAGAGGCAGGGATGCAACTAGGTCTTTATCCTAATCCTACCTCGGGAATAGTTTACTTAAACCGTGTGCCCGCAGAATCTACCTTTAAGGTAATGAGCATGAATGGTACTAGTTTAAGGGAAGGGACAGTAAATTTTGAGCTTGATTTGCGTGATTTACAGAATGGAATGTATCTTATCCAAGTAAACACAGGTCAAGCTGTATTTACAGAAAAGCTTATTCTGTTAAAATAAGACTAAGGCATAGGTAATTCACATGGGTCGCACACCACGTGAATGTTCTGAACCACTTTAGATGTCTTTTTATCTATCGAAAAAGACACATTAGGTGTACGATTATGTTTTAACTGACACTCTAATTTGACCATAGCTTCCTTCGTAAATGGTAAGTTTTGTGGCGGTTGCATAAGAGGTGCAATAAATATATAGTATTTACCATCGGCTAGTCCCGTAACATTGCACTTACCCTCTATAGCATTTAGTGTTATCGCATCGTCTGCTCGAGTTTCCGATTTATGCAGATAAATAAGGCCATTATATGGTTTTGCTGCGCGCAATTCAGCAACGATTTCAGCAGTAGGGTAGGCGCCACCACAATAGTCGCGGGTGACGGTTAGGTTGAGTTTTATAGAGCGATTTTCTATCTTTTTAGTTTTACAACCTAAAAGGGTAGAACAGACTATAAGGATAAGTAAAATATTATTTTTCACAGGGCAATAATAATTGAAAAGGAGCAGAGACCGGGTACTTCTTTAAGCAAAAAAAAAGAGGTGCACAAACGTGCACCTCTTTAAAATAGACTTTTGTCTTTTCTTATTTTTTAGTAAATGAAACTGATTTAGTTTCTGCAGCTGCGTCTACAACAAATACGATGTCATAAGTACCATCTGCTTTTACTTGCATGTTACCGCCTGCATCTTGAATGTCACCAGCTGCTGGTCCACCAATGATGTTACCATCGTAACCTAAGTTAATGTCATCCCAAGTACCTTCAGTTCTGATTTTGAAACCTCCAGTAGCTACAAGAGCTACATTGCTGAAAGTCCAAGTGTAAACGTCACCAGCTTTTGCAGGAGTAGACGCATAATCGTCTTTATCCCAAGCATTTCCTGGTACGCCATCGCCGATAAGACCTACAGAAACTGCAGAGTAATCTCTTGCTGGAACGTCTCCAGTTCTAGTAATCATTGCTTTGTGACCTTCGCCAGCTGTCCAAGTGATAGAAAGGTCATAGATACCGCTTTTATCAGTAGCCATGTTGTTTCCACCTGGTACAAGCATGTCAGGAGTACCACCAAAGTTAGTGTTAAATTTAACGCCTTTAGCACCGTTACCTAAGTCTTCAGTTGAATCTAACTCAACTTTCCAACCTCCAGAATATCTAAATTTCCACTCACCAGCAGACAATTGAATACCTTTAGCAGAGAAAGTCATAGAAGAAGTACTGAATGCAGAAGCTTCTAGTTTAGTGTCACCAGACCATCCTGAAGGAGTAGCTTGGCCAATGATTCCCCACTCAACAGGAACGATAGCTCCTTTACCAGTTTTAGTGTCAATTACTACGTGATAAAGTCCATCACTAGGTACAGTAAATTTAGTAGCTGTAACTGCGATAGCACCTCTTTGAATAGCTACTTGTGGCTCTTCGTTTCCGCCTGTAGCAGAAGCCCAATCAGCACCTGGTCCCCAAGTAGTTCTCTCAGCACCCGCAACTTGTACGATGTTAAAACCTTCGCTACCACCTTTTACAGCAACGTAAAGTTCTAGTAATGTAGCTCTGTCTTCTTGAAGTACTTCGTTTTTAGCTGTTTGTAACGTAGCTTTTACATCGAAATCAGTGTAAGCAGTAGCTCCACCTTGTACATAAAATCCATCCTCTACTAATGCTGGAGTAATTGGGTCCTCTTCTTTGTCCTTACACGAGTTAAGTGTAACGACACCAAAAAATGCGGCAAGTATTGCCACTGTTTTAATTGATTTTAGTAATAAATCTTTCATTGTTTTGTTTGATTGTTGTTAATTTATAAAAAAAGTTAATTATAAGCCTAGGTTAGGGTTGGCATCTATCGCCCACTGTGGTATTGGAAATATAGTTCGTTCAGATCCACTTGCTGGTTTTTCCCACCAAGCATTTCCAAATTTACCAAATCGTATTAAATCTTGACGTCTGTGCCCTTCACAAAATAACTCACGTCCTCGTTCAGCTAAAATCTCATCTAATCCAAAGCCAGAAGTAGGGCCAGCATTTGCACGATCACGTATCATTTGTACCCATGCGTCTCCAGATCCAGCCCCTCCATTACGCACAGCACACTCCGCTTTCATTAGCAAAACATCTGCATAACGGAAAAGAGGAAAATCGTTATTTAGATTTTCCAAAGCACCTTCTTCAATTTCATATTTTTTAACACGAGCACCGCTCATTCTTATTTCTGCCGAGGTGTTTCCAGAACCCAAAACAAGGGCAGGAATATTAGGTGTAAGTACTAGGTCTTCTCCTGCAGTTTCGTCAAATAACTTAACATTGTTTTTATCGTACTGCTGACCTACCATAAACCATTCTTCTTTACGCTTGTCGCCTGTAGCATAACTGTTGTAGTGACTTTCTAACGCCGCAAATCCATTCCAAGGGCCTACTTTCATGCCAAATGTTTTGTCACTTAGGTAATGCAGGGTACGCATGTGAATTCTAAATCCTTGTGCGTCAAATTGATCAAATAAGATTGTAAATATGTTTTCAGGAACGTTAACGTTATTAGCGGCAAATGGAGCCGTTACTGTATTGTCAAGTGAATAAACGCCAAGTTGAATAACACTGTCACACATCGCCTCTGCCTGAGCGTAAGCAGCGGTGCCAGTATATACTTCTGCATTTAAGTATATTTTAGCAAGTAGGGTATAACCCATGCCTTTATTGACAGCAAATTTATTGGTGTTGATAGGAAGTAGAGGTACTGATGTTTTTAAGTCGTTTACCAAAAAATCATACACTTCTTTTCTTGTGGCTTTAAAAGGGAATTCTGGTGCACTTGTAAATGAAGTAATTAAAGGTACATCTCCATAATTATCCATGAGCATATATAAGAATAGGGCGCGTAATGTTTTAAGCTTGGCTATGCTAAGATCAATTTCAGGGTCACCAGCGTTTGGTAAAAGGCCATCTATTAATTTATTAGACTCTCTTACTCCGTCATAGAGATGGCTCCACATGGAGTTCACTGCATCCACGTCATTAGTCCACTGATGTTGGTGTAAGACTCTCCATTTTCCTCCGTCATTCCAGTCGTTACCACGAATAGGAAATGCAATTTCGTCAGAAGGAACTTCTTGTGCCCAAAACCACCAGCCATTATCATCTATAAGATCTCTTAGTTCCGCGTAAACAACTCCGGGATCAGGTTTGTTGACAGCTGAAGCGTCATATATTTTATCATCAAACTTGGTGCACGCTGCGATCGTAAGAACGGCGCCTCCTAGTAATATTGATTTTAAATGCTTTTTCATGATTGTAATGTTTTAAAAAGTAGTGTTAATTCCGATGCTAATACTTCTGGTTCTTGGGTAAACATCGTATTGATCTCTACCAAATTCAGTTCCACTAAAATTAAGCTCTGGGTCTAGACCAGAATACTTAGTCCACATCCAAACGTTATTACCTGTTAGATAAACGCGTAGGTTTTTAATTTTGCTTTCTGGGCTAAAAGGAATGTTATATCCAAAGGATAGGTTATCTAGTTTTACAAAATCACCATCTTCTAAGTAGTAAGTACTGATGGTAGGGTCGCTTGTAATCGTTGCACTTTCTCCTACGATAGCAGAAGCCAGTACGTTTTGATTTGGAGCGTCGGCAGGATTACTAAACACCATTTTAGTTACGTTAAAAATCTGATGACCAAAAATACCACGTAAACTAAAACTAGCATCAAAGTTTTTATAAATCTGAAAGTAATTTGACCAACCAATGATAATATCTGGTTGTGCACTTCCTACAAATTGTCTTTTTGCTTTTGTTACATCTCGCGTTACACCTCCTGCTTCTGTTTCAAATAAGAACTTACCGTCACTGGTTAAGCCTTTATATACGGGTAAAAAGAATGACCCTATTTCATAACCTGGAAGAATTACTTGTGTATAGTTGTCGCCACCGACTAAGCCTCTACCAGATACATATAGTTTTTTGATACCCAGACTATTCGCTTCGAGGTTACCAAGAGTTATGGTTTCTTGTTTGTTTTTAGATGCGACGAAAGTTGTTTTCCATTGGAAATTTTTCTGATCAAGTACAATACCATTCAAGGTTAACTCTATCCCGTTATTTTTTATCTCGCCCGCATTTTCATATTTCTTTGGAGCAATATTAGGTGGCACAGGCACAGATACTTCCATTACAAGCCCGTTAGTGTTCTTACTGTACAATTCCACAGAACCGGTGATTCTGTTTTTAAAGAAACCAAAATCCAAACCTAAGTTAAGTTCTCTTACTTCTTCCCAGGCTAAATCTGGATTAGGAATGTTACCTCTGTTATTGTTCCAAATAATAATCTCTTGACCTGTTTCAGAATCAATGCCTTTGCTGGTTGGCTCATAGCGCACACGGTCGATGTTGTTGGGTATGTCTGCATTACCTGTAAGACCGTAACCTACTCGCAATCTTAGGTCAGACACATCATTCCAATTTTTAGCAAAATTTTCTTTCTTGATATTCCATGCAGATGAAAGTGCCCAAAAAGTACCCCATTCTACATCGTCACCATATTTACTCGACTTATCTCTTCTAAGCGAAGCAGTCATGTAATACTTTTTATTAAAGTCATAAATTGCTCTTGAAAATACAGAAGCTAATCCTTCAGGTGTACTACGGTACGATGAAGCGTAACCCCATTCTAGCTCACTGTAAGCTTTTAAGTTATCGGCTCCAACACCTTCATAAAACGGGTCAATATTTCTAGCTTCTGTTCTAAAACCATCGTAAGAAACAGATTGCCAACTGTGGCCTCCTAATACGTTTAAACTATGCTTTTCATTGAAAGTGTTGTTGTAGGACAATATTTCAGATATGTAATTATATGATTTGTTGTTGTACGATCTACTTGCCAAACCATTGGTAGTATTACTAAATGCGCTAGCTGGTTCTGCATACCAAGACTGGTCGTCATCACGACCTAAAGCTCCGGTTACTCTCGCTTCTAGGTTTTTGGTAATGGCATAAGCTGCATCAACGTTGGTTAAATATCTTTTGGCATCACGGGTATTAGTAAACTGGTCTATAATCGCGACTGGATTGTTGTATTGGAAATTTCTATCGGTTTCAAAGAAACTTCCGTCTGCATTGGTAATAGGATCAGTAGGCGCTCTTCTCATGGCCTGGTAAATCACATTCTTAGGATCACTTCCTCCATCATACTTTACATAGTTATTGGTTTCTAGCGTGGCACTAAGTCTGGCAGAGATGGTAAGCTTGTCATCTAGCGCCTTCTGAGAAATGTTAAATCTAGCAATATTTCTAGTTTTATCAGTTCCCTTCAATACTCCTGTTAATTTGTTGGTAGACAAAGAAAGACGATAGTTTGTATTCTCATCGCTTTTGCTCACAGCTACGGTATGTTGTTGAGATATGCCTGTTCTGTATATGGCATCCATCCAATCGGTGTTGGCTCCATTATCTTGGAAGTTTGCATTGTTTGTTTTGATGGCATAATCTCGAAGCTCGTCTCCACTTAAGAAGTCAAGTCTGTTAGCTACTTTATCAAAAGCAACAAAATTGTTGTATTCTATATTAATTCTGTCTGAAACAGCACCTCCCATAGACCCACCTTTTGTGGTTATGATGATGACACCATTACTACCTTGTGTACCATATAGCGATGTAGATGCCGCATCTTTCAATACGTTAAAAGTAGCAATATCGTCTGGGTTGATAGTAGTAGGATCTATACCAATTACGCCGTCCACCACATACAAAGGTCCTGTGCCGCCTGTAATACTAGCACTACCTCGTATGTTTACGCTAAAACCAGCATTAGGGTCACCACCTTGTTTTGATACGTTAACTCCCGCAGCCTTACCTTGTAGTCCTTGAATAGGATCAGTAATTCTTCCTTTATTTAGTTCATCAGCGGAAACTTGCGTTACGGCCCCTGTTTTGTCACTTTTCTTTTGAGTACCATAAGCAATTACAATTACTTCGTCTAAATCATCTTGTGACTTTAGCAAAATAGTAAATTGAGTTTGGTTTCCTATTTCAATAGTTTGTTGGGTATATCCAATAAAACTCACTTTGAAAGATTTTACATTAGCCGGAAGGTCAAATGAGAACTTACCCGTACCATCTGTAATAGCACCGCCTTTCGATCCTATTAACTGAATGTAAGCACCTACCAAAGGTTCTTTGGTCTCATTGTCTGCAACTGTACCCGTAATTTTAGTTTGCCCAATCGCTGCACTTGAAAATAGAACAGCAGAAATAAGGAGAATGACAACTTTGCTTTTTAATATGTTCATATATTATTTAACTATATACTTAGTGTAATATTTACGCTAAGTCTTAACGTGGTACAAATATATAAATTCAACTAATTAATGCAATTAAATTTGAAATGCCGTTTTTTATGATAAAATAATTTTGTGTTATAACGTTGGTAATGAATGATTAAAGGTTGTTTTTATATGAATTTTAGCTGATAAATTTTGATGTATTACATGTATGAATCGAACTTTCAACAAGAGGCATAATTCACTGTATTTTTCCACATGTTATTTTTTTAAGTTCTATGTTAATGTATTTATAAGCGATTGATTATGAATATATCATGGCAGATTCTTACTTCTAAAAATAATTTTATTGTAACGACTTAGTGTCATTTTTACACTACTGATTCGTTTCGTAAAATTCTTTTCTGCAACTTTGACCAATGTTTAAAGTGTTAAGTAGATTTTTACTGCTATCATTAGTCCTTATTCTAAGTTTTTTAGATCTAAAAGCGCAAGTCGTAACTGTTTCTCCGTCCTTTCCAACAGAAAGTAGTGCAATCGTAATAACCTTTGATGCAAAAGAAGGTAATGGGGGTATGTCAGGATTTGCAGGAGTTGTGTATGCACATACCGGTGTAATTACCAATAATAGCACTTCTAATACCGATTGGAAATATACCAAAGGAACTTGGGGTACGGCTAATGCACCCGTTTTAACTGGTATTGGAAATGATAAGTATACATTGAGTATTTCAGATATACGAGCATACTATGGCGTGCCGTCTGGAGAATCCATAGAAAAAATAGCCATCTTGTTTAGAAATGAAGCTGGCAACATATCTGGACGCAATGCCGATGGTTCTGATATTTTTATTCAGCTGTATTCAGGAGGGTTGTACGCAACTATTGCCTCGCCTAGTCAAAATAAAATATACAGTATAGGTGAATCAATAACGATAAACGGTGGCTCATCCATGAGTGCTACGTTAGCCGTTAATATTAATGGGACTGATGTAGCTTCCAATGTGGGGACATCTATTTCATACACCTACACAGCCACAACACCAGGCGATTATCAAGTGATTTTAGCTGCTGACGCTGCTGGAACTCTTGCTTACGACACGGTCAATTATGTGATTAATCCCAGTTTAGTTATTGAAGCATTGCCGACAGGTGCCAAGTTGGGCATAAACAGAACGACGTCAACCAGTCTAACTCTTGCTTTGTTTGCTCCCTACAAAAAGTATGTTTACGTGATTGGCGATTTTAACAACTGGACGGTAAGTACAGACTACTTTATGAAACGTGCCAGCGATGGAGCTACTTGGTGGATAGAAATACCAAACCTTCAAGCGAATGAGCGTTATGCTTTTCAGTACTTGGTAGATGGCGAAATTATTATTGCCGATCCCTACAGTGAGTTGGTTTTAGATCCCAATAATGATCAGTACATCGCAGCAGAAACCTATCCTAATCCGCATCCATATCCACAAGGCAAAACCTCGGGGATAGCATCATTGATCGAAATGACCAAAACTCCCTACACTTGGGAAGTGAGCGATTTTATTGCTCCCGAAGAAAATAAGTTAATTGTGTACGAAATGCTCGTTAGAGACTTCGTGGCGAAGCATAATTACAAGACCTTATTGGACACTTTAGATTACTTGGTTAATCTTGGGATAAATGCAATAGAGTTAATGCCTATCAATGAATTTGAAGGTAACGAGAGCTGGGGCTACAACCCTTCGTATCAAATGGCTTTGGACAAATATTATGGGACACCTGCTTCACTTAAAGCTTTTGTAGACGCCTGCCATAAACGAGGGATAGCGGTGATTGTAGACGTGGTATATAATCATGCTTTCAGTCAAAATCCTTTGTGTCAATTGTATTGGGATGCTACTACCTTTAAGCCAACAGGTCAAAATCCATTTGTCAATACAGATGCCAAACATGATTTTAACGTCGGTTATGACTTAAACCATGAGAGTGCGGCGCTAAGAGCTTATCTCAAACAAATTATGGAATATTGGCTAACTGAATTCAAGCTAGATGGATTTAGATTTGATTTGTCTAAGGGATTTACCCAAAAAAACACATTGGGTAATGTAGGAGCATGGGGTGCTTATGATATAGACCGGGTAAATAACCTGAAACGAATTTACAATGAAGTAAAATCCGTAAATCCCAATGCCTACGTAATTCTTGAGCATTTTGCAGATAATAGTGAAGAAAAGGATTTAGCTAATTATGGTTGTATGTTTTGGGGCAATATGAATCACGAGGCAACAGAAGCAAGTATGGGCTATACCTCTAATTTTACGAACGCTTATCACCAATCACGGGGATGGAATAACCCTAAACTTCTGGCGTATGCAGAAAGTCATGACGAAGAACGTATGCTTTACAAAAACCTGCAATATGGAAATTCAAGTGGAAGTTATTCTGTGAAAGACATCAATACAGCCTTAGATCGAAGTGAGCTTACTTGGGTAGTTTTTAGTGCTATACCTGGGCCTAAATTAATGTGGCAATTTCAAGAATTAGGCTATGACTACGCAATTGACTTTAACGGAAGAGTAGGAAATAAGCCTATTAAATGGGATTATAATACTGCTGGAAACAGAAAGGATATTTACCGTGTAATGTCAGAAATGAATCAACTTAAACTCACTTATAAAGCCTTTGAAGGAAATGACGTAAAGCTAGATTTAGGAGGAACAGGCAAACGAGTACATTTATCGGATGCAAGTCAAAATTTTGTGGTGATGGGTAATTTTGATGTTACAACAGCAGATCTGATTGGCGATTTTCAGCACACGGGAATGTGGTACGAGTATTTTAGTGGAGATAGTATTAATGTAACCGATATCAAAATGAGTATTAATTGCGCTCCAGGTGCCTATAAAGTCTATACCGACAAAAGTATCAGAACATCGCAACGCATAGGAAGTATCTCTCAAGTGTCTCATCAGATGCTTATTTATCCTAATCCTTCACAAAACGAACTACGTGTAGTCCTAGAAAAAGCACAGGCGACAAACTATTCACTCGTTGATGCCCATGGCAAGTCTTTGAAGGCTGACGTATTACAGGGCAATCAATCATCGTTTTCAATCGATATTAGCCATTTACCAAGCGGTGTCTATTTCTTACAACTAAATACCAACTGCGGAATGCTTATTCGCAAAATAGTGAAGTAGTAACACAGCTTATTATACAGTTTGAATTTGATAAACGACTAACTACCTTTGCAGGCTAATAGTTAACATGGCAATAAAAATAAAAACGAAAGAGCAGATTGAAGGTATTAGAAAGAGTTCCATACTCGCGGCCAACGTGCTTAAGTACTTAGAGCAATTTGTAGTGGCAGGTAATACCACCAAATTCATAAATGATAAAGCATTAGAATACATCACCGATCATGGAGCTAAGTCTGCAACCTTAGGCTATAAATCTCACGGCTCACCTGCATTTAGTGGAGCTATTTGCGCAAGTCCTAACGAAGTGATTTGTCATGGTGTGCCTAACGACTATGTGCTGAAAGAAGGAGATATTTTGAATATTGATGTAACTACTATCTTAAACGGCTATTTTGGAGATACGTGTAGAATGTATGCGGTAGGTAAAATTGCGGATAATGCACAGAATCTGATTGACGTAACCAGAGAGTGTCTTGCCATTGGCGTAAAACAATGTCGACCTGGGAATAGATTTGGTAACATAGGCTATGAGATCCAACGTTATGCAGAAAGCAAAGGATTTGGGGTGGTATGGCAATTTTGTGGGCATGGCGTGGGACTTCAATTTCATGAAGAGCCTGAAGTGAGTCATGTGGGAGAAAAGAATACCGGAAAGAAAATGAAGCCAGGAATGGTATTTACCATAGAGCCAATGATTAACGAAGGAGTGCCCGAATGTATCGTAGACAAAGGTGACGGATGGACAGCACGCACACGTGATCGTAAACTATCGGCTCAGTTTGAACACACTATCGTAATTACCGAAAACGGATGCGAGTGTTTAACCGATGTATTTGGAGAATACTAAGTGCACAATAGGATAATAATCGTTTCCGATTTAGGTTCCTGAAATACGAATACCTTTGAACATCCAACATGAATGCTTTCCTCATCGAACGACTTGCTATACAGCTCCGAGCTAAACTAGTAGGTAAGCCACTTTCAGAACTCTTTACCACGTCTCAGTTTGACGTATACTTAATTTTTGATGAGGAGGGTGTTAAAGTAAGTTTTTTTCAAGGACAAGCTTATTTTCAAACACCGGATTTAGAAAAGCTTCAAAAGAAAAATAGGCTTCCAGTATTTCGAAGTTTGAAAGGGGTGAAAGTAAGTGAAATACTCACTTTCCCGTATGATAGACGGTTTGATATTGTATTTGAAGACCAACAGGTTTTGGCCTTTTATCTGTTCGGGAAGTTTGCGCAACTAACACATTACCAGTCTAATAGTTGGCAAGAAGCATTTCCCGTAAAAACCAGTAAAGTAGAAACGTATGAAATAAATACGTGGCAGTTGGAAGACAAAAAAGTAAGTGATTTGCGGTTTCTAAACGAGAATGAGCGACTACAACTTACCCATTTATCGTTTGACGAAATGACTAGTACGGAGAGAGTAATTGCACTCGATAAACTCAAGCAGCAAGTTTTAAAGCAACCGCTATTTTTAAACAAAGGCGTAAAGAAATACACGTTAGATTATGAGGCAGGAGCAGAGCCTATTGCCCAGTTCGAGGAGATTACGCAAGCCTTAGATCAACATGCACGTTTATTTATATCACATCAGGTATACGCCCAAACCAAGGGTTCTCACCTTGGACAACTGCACAAAGAACTCTCTATGCTGGAAAAGAAGTTGAAGTCTGCTCAAAAACGCTTGGAAGAGCTCAATAGAGCTAGTTCCTACAAAGAAAAAGCTGATTTGCTCATGGCAAATTTATGGCAAATCAACAAAGGAGCATCAGAGGTTAAACTACTCAATTTTGAGGGTACACATGAGGTGATTATAAAACTGCAAAATACCCTACGCCCACAAGCAAACGCCGAGCGTTACTATACCAAGGGTAAAAACGAAAGTAAACAGAGGGATTTTGCGTTAAAACATCTTACAGAAGTAGAACATAATTTTCTTGCAAAAGCAAAGGAAATTGAAAGCTTTGAAAGCGTAGATAGTCTGAAAGAAATTCGAAAGACAGCGGATCTTAAATTAACGCAAAAAGAAAAACGCGTACCTTATAAAACCATGCATATAGATGGCTTTGAGATTAGAATAGGGAAGGGGGCTAGAGAGAATGATGACTTACTACGTTACCACACTTCCAACTCGGATACGTGGCTGCATGCCAAGGACGTGAGTGGTAGCCATGTCATTATACGCAATCCCAATAATACGCGCATATTACCTTCCACTATAGAGAAAGTAGCCAGTGTCGCAGCATTTTACAGTAAAGCAAAAAGTGAGTCACTCGCAGCCGTGATGTATACGTCACGTAAATACATACGTAAGCCCAAAGGTGCAACGCCAGGCTTGGTAAAAGTAGATAAGGAAGAGGTTATTCTCGTAGAACCTAAACTTGACTTTTAAGCGATAGATTAGCTATCCATTGCCGGGAATATAAGTGAGTATTCAAGGTATTACCTACACTAGATTTAGTCTGTGCAGGTTTAAAAGGTAAATTTGCACCTCATTTAGAAAAAATCATTTATGAAAAAATACCTAAATCTATTCGATTTCAGACAAAAAGTAAATTATGCCACCGAAGTGCTGTCGGGACTTACCGTAGCATTGGCTTTAGTTCCTGAAGCGGTAGCATTTGCTTTTTTGGCTGGTTTATCGCCGCTTACAGGGCTTTATGCAGCATTTAGCATCGGATTGATTACGAGTATATTCGGTGGTAGACCGGGCATGATTTCGGGAGCCACGGGGGCTATTGCCATCGTTTTTATAGGATTAATACAGGAGTTAAAGCTTGCAGATCCAAGTATAAACACAGACACAATTACACAGTACATTTTTGTTACCGTAGTGCTTGCCGGTATAATCCAAATGCTAGCTGGTTTTTTTAAGTTGGGTAAGTTTATTCGTTTAGTGCCTCAATCGGTCATGTATGGATTTGTAAATGGATTAGCTATCGTTATTTTTATGGCTCAGTTTAGTTCGTTTAAGACAGAGGGAGAATGGATGAGCGGTTCTTCGTTGTATATCATGTTAGGATTAGTGTTGTTAACCATGCTTATTATTTTTGGATTACCTAAAATAACCAAGGCTATTCCTTCTTCTTTAGCGGCTATTCTTGTTGTTTTTGGCTTGGTAAAATTCTTTGATTTACAAACTACTTCCGTAGGTGATTTGGCAAGTATAAAAGGAGGTTTTCCCCCATTTAATATTCCCAGCTTACCGATGGACTTTAAAACCTGGATTATTATCATTCCATACGCCTTTATTGTCGCTGCCGTTGGATTGGTAGAGAGCTTACTTACGCTTAATTTAATCGATGAGATCACTGAAACCCGTGGAAATGGGAACAAAGAATCTGTAGCGCAAGGTATGGCAAACATCGTAACCGGTTTTTTTGGAGGTATGGGAGGCTGCGCAATGATTGGCCAAAGTTTAATTAATATTAGCAACGGAGCAAGAGCAAGACTTTCGGGCATAATAGCCTCGGTTATGTTATTGGTTTTTATCATGTTTGGCAGTAGTTTGATCGGGCAGGTACCATTGGCTGCACTTACAGGATTAATGATTATGGTGGCTATTGGTACGTTTGAATGGGTGAGTGTACGTGCATTAAATAAGATGCCCAAGCATGATATATTTGTCATGATTGTGGTGATTCTGGTTACCGTTTTCATGCACAACTTAGCTTTAGCTGTTTTTGTAGGGGTTATTATGTCTGCGTTGGTGTTTGCCTGGGAAAGTGCCAAAAGAATACGAGCGCGCAAGTTTGTGGATGCAGAAGGGGTGAAGCACTACGAAATTTTCGGTCCTTTGTTTTTTGGTTCTACCACACTTTTTAGTCAGAAATTTGATGTTGCCAATGATCCAGAAAAGGTGGTAATCAATTTTAAAGAGAGTAAAATAGCGGATATGAGTGCAATAGATGCGGTAAACAAAATGACAGAACGCTATGCAAAAGTGGGTAAGACGGTTCACTTACGTTATTTAAGTGCCGACTGCAGAGTATTATTAGCCAATGCAGATAAGCTAATAGACGTAAATATTATGGAAGATCCGACCTATAAGGTAGCCGTGGATGGGTAAGAGGGTTCACTGAATATTTTTAAAGATTAACTACGCTACTCATAAATATTTTTTTATTATTGCACCCGCTTTATCGCAGTGATGTAAAAGGTACATGTAGGCTAATGTTTATGTGTTTACATTACTTAAACGATAGCGTACAAAGTACTTCAGCGTACTTGTTTTAGTTAAATGGCGAGATAGCTCAGATGGTTAGAGCACAGGATTCATAACCCTGAGGTCGGCAGTTCGATTCTGCTTCTCGCTACCAGAGCGGAATAGTTGAATTTAGGTTCACTATTCCGCTTTTTTGTTTGACCGTAATCCCCCGTTATATCTTGGATATACTCGATAAACACATTTTTATTTTGGGTTCGATAAAGCATATTTTTAACATCCACGAATATTCCCTTCGGGTAGAGTGATTTTATCATTATTTTCTTTCCGAGCAAATCTTGCTTATTCCACATTACCAATAGGTTACTTAAATTTTCTACCGCGTTTACTACTAATTTTTCAAGGTTCGATAATTGAAAGACACCTTTTGCCATTTCTTCCTGTAATGGTCTTAAGTTTTGCTGGATTTCTGATAGTACACGCGTATATATTTCCTCTGATATTTTTCCTAGAGCGTAGTTAGTTTCTACAGTCTTAATTTGATCCTTATACTCTTTTACTTGTGCAGTAATAGTTTGTTGATCCTTATGATGATTCTCCTTTTCCATATCTAGGGTTAGTAGGAAGTTCTTTGTAATTGGGATAATAAACCTAGGTTCTAATTGTAAATCTGTTAAGGTACTGACCCAATCTTGATGTACTTTAGTTGCACTAATATTTTGTTTACAACCGTGGGTGTTACACTTGTAATACCATAGTTTTTTGGCTCTGACTAAGTATGCAGTCAAATTAGCTTCACATTTAGCACATTTGAGATGACCCTTAAGGGGAACCTCAGGTATATTAGTTTTATTGACCTTTTTTCTATCTGTAAATCTTGCATTTAAAAGATCATTTAGGGCTAAAAACTCCTTTTGGGTAATAATTCCCTGATGGTTGCCAACCACAACCTCTCCGTTTAAAGCGGTGTGTGACATATATCCGCAGTAAAATACATTTCTAGCAATGATAGAAAGTTGTTTGTTGGTCACCTCAAATCCGCGTGATTTAAACCAATAACTAAGTTCCTTGAAGCTAATGTCTGTTTTTAACTTTTTGCGCAATCCGCGAGCTAGTAAAAGCCCTTTGTCATTAATAATAATCTGCCTTTTTCCATTGATTTTTACCGAATCATATCCCAATGGCGGTTTCGTCGGCCAATCTCCATTGGTAAGCATTTGCCGAATACCCGCCATACACTTTTCTCTTCGCTGCTGATTATCATACTGCGCAAAAATAAACTGTATGTTCTGCTGTAATTCACCAGCTGAGGTGCTAGCATCCACAGGTTGTGTGACTGAGACTACCTGTACATTGTTAGATTTTAATTGATCTGTGATGTATACGGCATTGGCGCCAGATCTAGAAAATCGGTCAAAGGAATACACCAGAATTAATCCAATCTTATTTTTCTTGACGTAGTCCATCATCTCCTTAAACTCAATCCGCTCGTCTGTTTTAGCAGATTCATAAGTTCCTCCGAAACTTTTCACTATCTCGATACCCGTCTTTTGTGCATACATAAGTATCTGGTTTGCTTGGGTAGTTAAACTTTGGTTATTATCGGCTTGCTCCTTGGTGGAGACTCTAGTATAGGCAACTGCTGTTTTGGATTGAAATAGGGAAGTGGTCTTCCCTTTTCCAAATGCATTTAGTTTATCGCTCATATCTGTACTATTTTTTTGTTTTATGTTTATTGGGTTTCTAATTACTGCTTATGTATGGTGTGAAGGAGGTCTGTCATGACTTGAATAAATTGTAATGCCTCCTCAAGTTCAGCTTGAGTAAGCTCTTCAAATCCTTGATACGTGCTAAGCTCCTCCAGGGTAATTCCTTGAGATGATTTCTTTTGCATAATCTAATGAGATTGTGCCGCAGAGCAGTTCTTCTGTTCCTCGTTAGCCAGTAACTATGTAGGCTTGGGTTATTCAATGCCTGTATCATTTGTTGTATATTCGTTTACGGTTCTGGTATTCATATTGAACGGTCTTACCATCGTTGGACTTCATAGTTAAAGCAACATGCTTTTTGCCTAAGAATTGATTCATTACATGTTCCATATCTTCTTGCTTTATGTTCTTAGACCATGTATAAGTGATATCTTGATATGCTTCGCTTGGGTCAAAGGAGATAGTTAGTTCCCTTAGGTTATTGACTCTCATGGATTGAATAACCTCCGATTCTACACTATTTAATAGCCCCAGTTGATGTGCGCGTGGTATGTGCTGAGGTTCTGTCATCAGCATATATAGATATCTCTTTAAAGAAATAATCACTACAGGTCCTGAATAGATAGGATTCAAGGAATAACTATCGCTTTGAAGATCTGCTTTTATGTAATCCACATTCCCATCCTTGTCAATCGTAATTTTATCATCGGATTGATTGATGAGAACGTTGACCACTAATCCAAAGAAATAACTGATAGAAACATCTAAAAAAGGAGCTAATTGTTCGTTATCTTTACCCGTCACTAAAAAATCCTTAAACTGAATTATTTCTTCTTCTGAAAGAAATCCATTTAAGTTACTTAAAGTTTCGTCACTAACATCACCATGCTCATCATAGTAAATATCTCGTAAATGAACTTGCTGGAAAAGTTGATCCTTAACCTTAGCTATTCGATCAAGGGGTATACCTAAATCTCGTAAGTCTTTGATAATTTGTATCCAAAAAAACTCAAAGAAATTCAGACGTACCCATTGTCTACCGTCATCCTTTGGAATAACGTTGTTAAGTTTCCAATTGGAGAATACCCTGGAAGTAACTCCTAAATCAGATATTTTAAAACGTTCCTCTCCAAGGATTTCAACAAGCTTATCTCTGTTTTCTGTGGAAGGATTAGCTATATATTGATCAATTTCTATGTATTTCACTTACACAAAAGTATACCAAATTATTTAAAGATTACAATAGTGTATTATAATAATTTACTTAATAAGGATTAATGCCTTCATTTTCAACCTTGTATTTTATCGAACTCTTTGAATATCTAAGAAAAAATATAAGAGCACACTTTGTGAATCTATTGTAATAACAGGCTCTAAGAGGTAAATGTCTACATGTATAACGTTATAACCTTCAGGTTCGATAATTTTATCTAAAAGAATATATAATTTCGAAAAATATACTTGTAAAACATTTTTTTGTGATCATAGTTGCCCGTCAAGAAAGGGTAGGTTAAAATCCACTTTTAGTGTTTACTCGGGTTGAGGAGCAGAAATACATTAATATATTATGCTTGT
>OBMK010000358.1_pt1 | contig 43903 bp, 59 predicted proteins | sample 1539081 | NCBI WGS metagenome assembly OBMK01 (sample SAMEA3355528, study PRJEB22509) | marine metagenome | biome: marine; feature: river plume; material: water | place: USA | collected 2010-08-07 | depth 0.5 m | reverse complement strand
CAAAACTTCGGTTTAAATATGTTTGCTACAGATCCTAAAGAATTACCTGCAAACAATGAAGAGTTAACATTACATATGCAACTTAACTACAAGCAATCTATAGAGATAGCTGAAGAAGAAGCAATAAGTAATGTATTTGATCATAATAAGTATGATTTAATCAAGAAAAGATTAGATTACGATTTAGCTGTCATTGGTATTGCTGCAAACAAAACTACATTTACCACATCGGAAGGTATTAAAGTAGAGTACGTTGATCCAGCTGATCTTATTTATTCTTATACTGAATCTCCTTATTTTGATGACATCTACTATGTAGGCGAAATACGTAGAGTATCTATTGTAGATCTTAAAAAACAATTCCCAGGTTTAACCGAAGAAGATATAAAAGAAATTGAGGGATATAGTGACAACTATCTTGTATATAATAAGTCGTACAATCCTGCTGAGTCAACAGATAGAAACCTTGTTTATGTTTTGTATTTCGAATATAAAACTTTCAATAACCAGGTTTATAAAATTAAAGAAACAGCAACTGGCGCAGAAAAAGCGTTAAAGAAAGACGACACATTTAATCCACCAAAAGACGATAGAAGCAGATTTGAAAAAGTTCAAAGAACTATAGAAGTGCTTTATCAAGGTGTTAAAATTATTGGACACAATAAAATACTTAAGTGGCAGCTTGCTGAAAATATGACAAGACCTAAGTCAGATACTACCAAGGTAAGTATGACTTATAATATTGTTGCACCAAGAATGTACCGCGGTAAAATTGAATCACTTGTTAGCAGAATGACTTCATTTGCTGATATGATTCAATTAACACATTTAAAGCTACAGCAGGTATTAGCAAGAATGGTACCAGACGGTGTATATCTTGATGCTGATGGTATTGCTGAAATTGATTTAGGTAACGGAACTAACTATAACCCACAGGAAGCACTTAATATGTATTTCCAAACTGGTTCTGTTATAGGTAGATCTATGACGCAAGACGGTGAGTTTAACCACGGCAAAATGCCAATACAAGAACTTCAGTCTTCCGGATCCAATGCTAAGATTTCTAGTTTAATTAATTCTTATAACTACTACATGCAAATGTTGCGGGACGTTACAGGATTAAACGAAGCTAGAGATGGAAGTATGCCTGATGCTAATGCGCTTGTAGGATTGCAGAAACTAGCTGCAGCGAATTCAAATACGGCAACTAGACATATACTAAGCTCAGGATTATATTTGACCTTAAAAACAGCTGAGGCAATTTCACTTAGAGTAAGTGATGTTCTTGAGTTTTCAAATACTAAAGAATCTTTTATACAAGCTATAGGTAGATTTAATGTTGGTGTACTTGAAGAAATTAAAAAGCTTCATATGCACGACTTTGGTATATTCCTAGAATTAATGCCGGATGAAGAAGAAAAGCAAATACTTGAAAACAATATTCAGGTTGCTTTACAAAGAGACCAGATATATCTTGAGGATGCCATTGATATTAGAGAAATTAAAAATCTAAAACTGGCTAATCAATTATTGAAATTGCGCAGACGTAAGAAGCAGGAGTTGGATAGACAAATACAAATGCAGAATATACAAGCGCAAACCGAATCCAATACACAAGCAGCGCAAGCGGCAGCAATGGCTGACATGCAGAAGCAACAAGGTATAGCTGAAAGTAAAGTGATGATTAATAAGTCACAGCTTGAATACGATTTAGCTAAGCTTGAAAGAGAAGCGGCTATTAAGAAAGAACTTATGCAATTTGAGTTTGACCTTAATATCCAGCTTAAACAAATGGATTTACAGGTAATAAATGATAAAGAGAAGTACAAGGAAGACCGCAAGGACAAACGTACTAAAATACAAGCTACACAACAATCTGAATTGATTGAACAACGAAAAGCAAATACAGGACCTAAAGATTTTGAATCAGCTGGAAATGATGTGCTTGGCGGATTTGGGCTAGAATCTTTTGAGCCTAAATAAAGAATAAAACTAATCTTATAATATTATATTATGTCTGAAATTAAAGTAAGAGCAGTTGAAAATGAAGAGTTATCAATTGCTGAAAAAGAAACACAAGCATTGGAAAGTGCTGGTATAAAAGTAACTGAAGATTCAGGTACTTACAAAATAGATCTAAGTAAACCAACAAAAGATGCCGTTCAAGAGCAAAGCACAGATGGCGGCGTGCTACGCGCAGAAGAACCCAAAGTGGAACTGCAAGGAGTGGAGCCAGAAAACAAAGAACAAACAGTCGCTACCGAAGAGGCTGAAGAAAAAGTAATTGAACTAATACAAGATACAGATGATACTATCAAAGAGCCAGTGCTGCTGCGAGAAGAAGGAGATGGCAACGCGGAACAAACCACTTCCGTTCATGTCGAAACTACCGATACCGCCCAAAGCGAAAAAATAGAATTACCTGAAAATGTACAGAAGCTAGTAGACTTTATGAAGGAGACTGGTGGTACATTAGAAGATTATGTTAGGCTTAATGCTGATTATAGTAAAGCTGATCCTAATGCGTTATTAAAAGAATACTATAAGCAAACCAAATCACATCTTGAGAATGAAGAAATAGACTTCTTAATTGAAGACTCTTTTGCTTACGATGAAGATATGGATGATGATCGAGACATCAAACGTAAAAAACTCGCATTTAAAGAAGAAGTTAGAAAAGCGAAAGACTTTTTGTCTACGCTTAAGGACAAATACTACGATGAAGTCAAGTTGGGTTCTCGTTTAGCTCCTGAGCAACAAAAAGCTGTCGAATTTTTTAATCGATACAACCAAGAACAGTCTGAAGTGCAGGCTATTCAGCAAAAACAAGTAGAACGTTTTAAACAAGAGACTGAAAAAGTATTCTCTCAAGATTTCAAAGGTTTTGATTTCAAGGTTGGAGAAAACAAATATAGGTTCAATGTTAAAGATGTTGCGCAAACAAAAGAGGTTCAAAGTGACGTATTAAAAGCTTTAGGCGGTTTTCTAGACGAAAACAATATGCTTAAAGACGGAACCGGATACCACAAAGCTTTATTTGCAGCTCGTAACGCTGATGCAATTGCAAACCACTTTTACGAACAAGGAATGGCTGATGCTGTGAAAAAAATGAATGCAGAGGCTAAAAACATAAATATGGATCCACGCAAAACAAATGTAGGATTCGTTGATGCCGGAGGAGTTAAAGTAAGAGCAGTTAGCGGTGATGACGGTTCAAAACTAAGAATTAAAATAAAAAGTTAAAAATTTAAAACAAAAAAATTATGGCATTTGGAATTTCTGATGGTGCTAGCTTGCTTCTTGCTAATGCTGCTCCTGTAAAACAAACACTAGCTACCAACTATATTGACTTTACCGCTGCTGGTACTGCAGGTTGGGCGCAACAATATCTACCTGAGCTTTACGAAGCTGAAGTAGAAAGATACGGAGATCGCTCTGTTTCTGGTTTCTTGAAAATGGTAGGCGCTGAAATGCCTATGACTTCTGATCAAGTTATTTGGTCTGAGCAAGGTCGTTTGCACATCTCTTTCGAAGGTGTGTCTGCTGCTGCTGACTCTGGAACTACTGGTTCTCAAGTAAACGTTATTACTCTTGGTGCTGGACACGCTGTACGTGCTAACCAAACTGTAGTTGTTACCGATGGTACTTCTATCTGGAAAGCTCTTGTATCTGCTGTTACTTCTACCACTATCACTGTTCAGTCTTATAGCTCTGACGGTTTTGGATTTGCTGGTGCAACTGATGTAACCCTATTTGTTTACGGTTCTGAGTTTGCTAAAGGAAGTGCTTCTATGTCTGACGCAGTATCTCCTGACTTCATCTCTTTGTCTAACAAACCAATCATCCTTAAAGATCATTATGAAATCTCTGGATCTGATGCTGCTCAAATCGGGTGGGTTGAAGTAACTGGAGAAGCTGGTCAATCTGGATACCTATGGTATGTTAAAGCTGAAGGCGATACTCGTAAGCGTTTCGAAGACTATGCTGAAATGGCAATGGTTGAAGCTGAGAAAAAAGGTGCTGCTGGAGTAGTTGCTGTTGAAGGATCTGAAGGTCTTTTCTCTGCAATTGAAAGCCGTGGACACGTTGTTTCTGACGCTCTTGCTTCTACTGATCCTCAAGATGATTTAGCTCAGTTTGATGCTATCTTGCAAAAACTTGACAAGCAAGGAGCTATCGAAGAGAATATGTTGTTCTTGAACAGAGCTCACTCTTTGGGTATTGATGACATGCTTGCTGCTCAGAACTCTTACGGTTCAGGTGGTACTTCTTACGGAGTATTTAACAACAGCGCTGATATGGCATTGAACCTTGGATTCTCTGGATTCCGTCGTGGTTCTTATGACTTCTATAAAACTGACTGGAAATATCTTAACGACGCTACTACTCGTGGCCTAGTTGGAGGTGTTAAAGGTATTCTTGTTCCTGCTGGTACTTCTACCGTATACGATCAAGTACTTGGTAAAAACATCAAACGTCCATTCCTACACGTACGTTACCGTACTTCTGAGGCTAACGACCGTAAGATGAAAACTTGGGTTACTGGATCTGTAGGTGGTGCTGCTACCTCTGGAGACGACAAGATGGAAGTACACTACTTAACTGAAAGATGTTTGGTAGTACAAGGTGCTAACAACTTCATGTTGTTCAACTAATAACAAATGTAAAGATTACCCCTGATGTATCTTCAGGGGTAGTTTTTACTCTTTTATATTTATAAAATTTTATATTATTATGGCTAAAAAAATTGCACAACCTACTAATACTGAGTGGGTTATAAAAGATAGATTGTATATGTTGAAAAATGGTAAATCACCATTAACATATCAAATTAAATCAAGAGGTATTAACTGGTTTGATGAAGAGAAAGGTTACGAAAGAGAACTTAAGTATACACAAAACCAAAAAACTCCTTTTGTTGATGAATTTAAAGGCGTTGCTAGATTAGCGCACATTGTTTTTGAAGATGGTATTTTGCATGTACCACGCGAAAAACAAGTATTACAAAAACTTCTTTCATTGTATCACCCAGACAAAGATAAATTGTATGAAGAATACGATGCAGAAGTAGAAGCTCAAGATGATCTTGAAATTATTGAAGCAGAAGTAGATGCGTTAATAATTGCAAGAGAAATGGAAATTGATCAAGCTGAAGCTATTATGCGTGTTGAGTTAGGATCTAAAGTTTCTGAGATGACATCGAAAGAATTGAAAAGAGACTTATTGATTTTTGCACGTAGAAACCCAAGATTATTTATGGATCTAGCTAAAGACGAAAACGTTGGAGTTAGAAATATGGGAGTTAAGGCAGCTGAACAAGGTATTATTAAATTGTCAGATGATCAAAGAACATTTAAATGGGCAACTAACGGTAGAGTTTTAATGACCGTTCCATTTGATGAAAACCCATACTCAGCACTTGCCGCTTGGTTTAAAACCGACGAAGGTGTAGAAGTATATCAAGCTATAGAAAAGAAATTAAAATAACTAACTAAATTTTAAAAAATGAACGCAAACAGGGTTGCACAAAAAAAAGAAAAGCTAAAAGCAAAAGGCGAAGCGGCTATTAAATCTGGAGATCAAGCGAAGGCAAAACGAATGAGAGAAAGATATGACAGAAAAGAAAATAGATTAAGCAAAAATACACCGGCTTCAAAAGGAAGAACCCCTGGAGGAATTGTAGATGCAAAAGCAAAAGGTGTAGCTGGATCGTCCGCGCCTAAAGCTGGTGAAATGGCTAAAAAGCAGGAATACAAACCAGCGGCTAAAAAGCCTAACGTGCCTGTTAAAAAACAACAATCAAGTGCAAAACCTAGCGAAAAGCCAAAAGCTACCGGTAAAAACCAAAGTGCTGCGGATGTAAAAAATAGTGCATTTGGTTATAGAAATGAAATGGAAAAAGCGGGAGCAAAAGTTAAAAAATCTTCCAAGTAATGATTAACAAATGGCGCGTGTAATAGCGCGCCTTTTTTAATATAAATTAAATGGCTATAAACATAAATAAAGTTTACCGGGTTGTCCTAGCAATCTTAAATAAAGAACAAAGAGGTTATTTAACACCTGACCAATTTAATCGGCTAGGAAGACAGGCTCAACTAGACTTATTTGAAAAGTCTTTTTATGATTATAATAGAGCCGTTATAAAAGGTGATAGAGTTGGTTCCTCTAGTGAATACGGAGATATTGCAGGGCATATACAAGAAAAAATAGACGTATTTGCTAAATCAGCCACACTTACATTTACTACTGGTGTTGCTGCTGAGCCTGCTGATCTTTATAGAACAATACTTTTAACTATCAATGGAGATACTGAAGTTGAATTGGTAAAGAAAACAGAATTGGCTTATTTAAATTCTAGCAAGCTAACCGCCCCAACTGCTCAATATCCTGTATATTATTCTGAAGGTGAAAACATAAAGATATTTCCAATATCTATTGCATCGGCAAATATAGATTATATTAAATCACCAGCAGATCCTATTTGGGGATATACTTCGTCTGGTGGCGCATACACATATTCAGCCGGCTCTTCAACGGATTTTGAACTACATCCATCAGAAGAAACCTTATTAGTTACTAAAATACTAGCCTATGCTGGTGTTGTGCTTAAAGATCCTACAGTTATACAAGTAGCTGCACAAGAAGAAGCAAATAAATTTACAAAAGAAAATAGCTAAGAATGGGACTTATAAATAAAACAGACGCATACGCTTATTATACAAGCAGCCAAAAATTTAATGGTGATGGTGTAGAAGTTGATTTTACATTATCGTTTTATCCTATTCTTTCTAGCGCTAGTAGCTTTGTTGTTTATATAGATGGTAATGAAATTGATGACGACCTATATACTTACAATGGAACAACTGGTGTAATAACATTTACTACAGCTCCTGATGCTAATTCAGAGATTGCGGTTGCGTTGTTAAAATCAAACCTAGGTAATTATCGGTATATTTCATTAGCTGACGTAGTAAGAAACTTTATGGTTTCATATGTTGGGGATGGTAAGATTATATCAAAAGCTAGAAGGTCAGACGTTGTATTTCATACTAAGCGTGCTATCCAAGAATTTAGCTATGATATATCTAGAGTAGAAAAAATACAAGAAGTACAGCTTGGTTCTACATTAACAATACCAATGCCACAAGACTATGTTAACTATGTAGCTATATCCTGGGTGGATGGCGGCGGAGTAGAACACCCAATCCCATATGGAAGAATATCGCATAGACCAAGTGAAGCTATATTACAAGACGACAACGGAAACTATATGTTTGATGAAAATGCCGAAGGTATACCACAAAGTATTCTTACTGGCACTTCAGTAACTCAAACAAGATTCACCTCAGCAAACTCAACTGAGATACAAGAAATCATAACAAACACTGATTACTTTGCCAGCGAGGCGTATCCAAGTGATTTCACTTCTGAAACAAACAAAAGATACGGCAACGAGCCTGAGCTATCAAATATAAATGGCATGTTTACTATTGACGAAGCAGCTGGTACTTTTTCATTTAGTAGCAACTTGGTCAATTCAATTATACTTATAAAGTACATTTCTGACGGACTTGGTACAGACGACGAAATGAGAGTTAATAAAATGGCAGAAGAAGCAATATATAAATATGTTGCTTGTGCTGTTTTAGAATCAATGGCAAACGTACCAGAATATATTATAAATAGATTTAAAAAAGAGCGCAGAGCTTCTATGCGAAACGCTAAGTTAAGACTTTACAATCTTAAGATGTCTGAAATGACTAATGTAATGAGAGGCAAGTCTAAACAAATTAAACACTAATTAAATGCCAGAAATCAAAAATACTTTCCTTAAGGGGAAAATGAATAAGGACCTGGATGATAGATTATTGCCAGAGGGTGAATATCGTGATGCTGTAAACATTCAAGTCTCTAAGTCAGATGAGAATAATATAGGATCAGTACAAACATTACGAGGCAATAAATTAGCTTATACAACAGAAATAGACGGCACATTTGAGTGCATAGGTTCTTTTTTTGATGAGAAATCAAACAGAGTATTTTGGTTTTTAACAGATGATTTGGTTCATAAACTTGTTGTATTAGAGCAAGGTGGTGAGCCTAAAGTTATTTTAGAGGGTTCTTACTTAAATTTCAATAAAGAAAACCTGATAACAGGAATTAACCTCATTGAAGATCTACTTTTTTGGACCGATGATAGAAATGAGCCAAGAAGAATAAACGTAGAGACTGCTATAAGCTATTATAACGACAATTCTGAGGCTTTATACTACGAAAATAATGACAAGATTAATGTTGCAAAAATAGCTCCTTATACAGCTCCTGAGCTCACATTATTAAAAGACACATCAATTGATTCTGACTTTTTAGAATTAAAATTCCCTAGGTTTTCTTATAGGTATAAATTCTTAGGAAACGAGTATTCAACATTAGCGCCATTTAGTCAAGCTGCGTTCAAGCTTGATAATGACATAATGACTGCTGTTGAAAAAACAACCGCCTACGAGGATACAGAAAATCCTATGGTTGTTAACGATGTGAATAAAGTTGAGGTAAAGATTAAATTACCAAACTCAATTTTATTGACAGGCGCAGATGATGCCGCTAAAATTGCACAATATATTGCATTGAATAAAGAAGAGCTAAAGTCTATAGATATAATATATAAAGAATCTGATAGCATAGCTACAAGAATAGTTGACACAGTTAACATAGGGGATATTGCTAGTTCTATAACCATAGTAGACAAAGTAACATTACCACAAGAAGTGTATTATACATATACTTATAAATCTACATTGCCAAAGTATACATTAGCTGAAGAACAAATAACTAGGGTTTATGATAATGTACCTAGGCTTGCTAAGGCTCAAGAGGTAGCCGGTAATAGAGTTATATACGGTAACTTTGTTGAAGGGTTTAATTCACCAAGTTTAGATTATAGTATATCTGTATCACAAAAATATACGACAGAATACCCAAATCATTCAATAAAGCAGAAAAGAAAGTATACTGTTGGCATCGTATTATCTGATAAGTACGGAAGATCTACGCCTGTAATACTATCTTCTACAAACCCATCTACAATATATGTAGATATAAAAGAAGCTTCATTTGATGCAGCTAACTGGATTGGCGATAGTTTAAAGCTAATATTTTATTCAAATATACCGAACGCGTATGATGCAACTACTAATCCTAATGGATGGTATTCATATAAAGTAGTTATAAAACAACAAGAACAAGATTATTACAACGTATACCACCCTGGTATTTCGGATAATTTTGTAACACTATTTTCTGACAACGTAAACAAAATACCCAAGGATACTACCGCTGCTGTCACTAGTCAAGGATTATTGCCTGGGGACGTAAGAGTATTGCCAAGATTAATAAATAAAGATTACGGTGCGCCAGGCACAGGCGGATTAACTTGGGCTAGGGTTCCTAGAACAGAACAATATTATACCGATAGATATTTAAAAGTAAAGTCCATTGGTTCTTATACCGAGAGCGGACTAGGCGATGCGCCTACTGGTTTTTATAAATCTAATAAAGGAAACTTATTAGGATTAATAGAAAGCCAGGGAAGCTCTAATGACGGCTGGGTAATTGGTGTTGATAGATCTGTTTATGGTCCAACATTAAGTGTTTTAGAAACCGAACCAACTTTATCGGCTTTAGATATATATTATGAAACATCTACAGCGGGACTAGTGTCTGATATTAATGGCGCGGCTGATTTAGAAATAGACAGCATAGTGCTTTATCCTACCTCTAATTCAACCGGAACAGATCCTAATATATCTTTTAGCGAATCTATACCTGGGCATAATGCAGTTGCTTCTATTGCTGTTTTTTCTGGCTCTACACAATTGCCTGATGGTAGCGTAGCCATAGATTCTGTAAATGGCAACGCAAGCCAAACAGATTTTTCAATTACATTTAATTATAATACTGGGCTTCACGAAATTGTTACTGAAAATGAATTTGTTTATGATTCTTTAAATGCAGATTATACGTTTTCATTAACAGCTACATTTGCAAACGATACTTTCCAGGTTACAGATAAAGTAATAAGCATTACTGATGCCGCTCCAACAATAAGCGTATTTGCTAATAAAGCTGTTCCAGTGAGCACATCTACAAGCACTAGCATTGGAACAATAACTGGAACTAATGGTTCAGCTGATGCAGCAAACAACGGTGTTGGTGTAACATTTACTTTAGTTGCTCAATATACAGTTTCTGATACAAATGACACTGGAATAACTGAAATAACATCTAATCAACCGTTTACACTAGGAACTTATACAGCTGACAGCGGAACAATTGAGGTATACCCTACTGCTGATTTAGCAGCATTTACCCCGGGCATTGTTAAGCTTGTATTTAAAGCTACAGAAAATTCAGTTGATACAGATTTAACACCTGTATATATAACTGTTATAGCTGGCGCAACAGCAAATTCAACAACAAGCGGGTACAACGAAAACATTGACGCTTATGGCAGCAATTTAGATGCTTGCGTTTATTGGAATAGCTTACCGCAAAGAACTGTTTATCACTTGGAATCAGGCAATGCTTTAGAAAACGCATATAGCATTTTTTACACTGCTGACTTATCTAAGGCTGCGCCTTCTGGTTTCTATACTGACGGGCAATATTCTGGTAAATGGATATACTTAGGTGGATCAAGCGGATACTGGGCTGGTGGAACCACAACTCAATGTAATATATAACTAAGATGTACACAATTAGTGTAATAAATATAGTATGGCAAAAGTAATTGAAGTAAAATACTTTAACACCATAATTGTAAAAGGTGTAAACGAGGAAAACTTTACATGGCATATTGAAGAATCTCGCATTAAAGGCGGATACAACAATACCGCCATGGATTTAGGTGTCCGTGCTTATACTACCAATCAAGACTTTTCAGAGCAAAGAAGACCAAACGCTTTGATTTATTCCGGTATATATAACAACAGAACAGGCGTAAACAATACAAACCAGTTTTCTGTAAGTGAAAATATAACTAAAGCACTTGATATACAAAACGGTTCTATTCAAAAATTATTTTCTGAAGACTCCGCTTTGAATGTGTTTCAAGAGGAAAAAGTTAGTTGGATACCAATTGACAAAGATATTATATATACTGCTGAAGGCGAAGGCTTATCTACTGGCACTGGCGTATTTTTAGGAGATACAGTTTCTTATACTGGAAATTACGGTATAAGCACACATCCTGAAAGCTTTGCTCATTATGCCGGTAGAAAATATTTTGCTGATGCTCAAAAAGGGGTTGTTTTAAGACTGTCTAGAGATGGTATAACTGAGGTTTCTAATTACGGGTTACGTAGTTACTTCAGAGACAATATGAGTCGCGCTAGACACATATATGGAGCTTGGGATGCATATAGCCAGGATTATATAATATCATTATACGAGCCAATTGATGAAGTAAATAATAATTTTACTGACTACGATTCCAGTCATCTTTATTATGGTTCATTATATAGAACACTGGCATTTGATGAGTCAGTTAATGGATGGGTTAGCCACAGAGCTTATCCAGCTATATTTGCGGGGTCTTTAGATTCTACGTTCTATACTTTTTATTTCAGTGATTTATATAAGCAAAATTCTACAGCTGTAGGTGTATTAAATAATAACTTTAGTGGTACTCAATACGATTCTGAGGTTAGCTTGATATTTAATGAAGGACCGTCGCAATCAAAAGTATTTTCAAATATAAATTACGAAGGCGACTCAGGATGGAGCATTGTCAATATAGAAACTGATGTTGACACAGGTATGGATATTTCATCTACACTTACTCAATCTACTGATTCTATTATATATTTATCTGGTTTCCAAAAAATGGATGGTAAATATAACTCCAACATTATCAACACAAGCTTAGCTGAAGAAGGTGAAATAGTATTTGGTAATGACATAAGCGGTGTAAAAGGATTTTTTGCTAAATTTACAATTAAAACTACAGGAGTAGCAAGTACTACAAATACAGAATTATTTGCTGTTTCAACTAACTACAATATAAATTCATACTAAGATGGATCCAATCAGCATAGGTTTAATGGCTGCCAGCACAATAGGTGGTTTGGTACAAGGCTTTGGCGCGGGCTCTAAACAAAGAGCAGCTGAAGCTGAACAAAGAAGGTATCAAAAGCAATTAGAAAGCTTAGAAAGAAATAGACAAGCAATTATAGATCCTTATGCTTCTATAACTGATTTGTCATCTATGGTTACTAACCCATTTGCAAACCTGCAAGTAGCTACTAAAGCAGCTGAAATACAAGGTCAAGAAGCGGATATTTCCTTAGCTTCAACATTGGATACATTAAGAGCAACTGGAGGGGCTGGTTCAGCTACTGCATTAGCTCAGGCTGCATTAAGAAGTAAAGAAGGCATATCAGCTAGCATTGCGGAACAAGAAGCACAGAACGCACGTTTAAGAGCTCAAGGCGAGCAGCAAATGCAACAAATAAAAATGAGCGAAGTCGCTAGAGTACAACAAGCTCAAGCACAAGGGAAAGAGTTTGTATTTAGATCTCAAGAAGAAAGAGATATAGCTAAACTAGACAGGCTACAAGGCATGTCTGATAGGTATGCTAATCAAGCTGCTGCTTATCAGCAATCTAAATCAGCAGCATTTGGGCAAGCTCTTGGTAACTTGTCTATGCTTGGCGGCGAAATATACCAAGCAAATGCAGATGTTAAGGTTGCAAGAATAAATAATGGACTAGCTACTTAAAAAAATATATTAAAATGAGTTATAGAAATCCAGGTGACATACAAATAGCAGATCCAGGCGCATTTATGAATGCGTTTAATAGTGTTATTGAGCCTTATAAAGCTAAGTTAGAACAAAGAGCTGCTGAAAAGAAAAAGCTATTAGAAAAATATGACGCGGCTAATGCAAAGCTAACTGCTTCTATGAATTACCCATCTTGGGTTGAAAAATATGGTTCTACCAAAGCTACTGCTATTAAACAAATGGTAGAGGAAGACTATATACAAAACAATAGGTTTGCAAGCGCTTCATTGTCTGATCAACAGGCAATGCTTGATGAAATACAAACTAATATAGTACAAGGTGTAAAAACATTAGATGCAGCTGTAGCTTTAGACCTTAGGGAAGTGCTTCCTTCTCATCTAGATAGCTGGACATCTACAAATAAAGAGTTTATGGATTTCCTAGCGTCTAAACCTGACGATAGTAATGATATAAGCATTGAAAAACAAAATGGTGAACTTGGATTTTCATATGTGGTTGATGGGCAGAAAAAATTCATCAGCCAAAGTAAAATGCCCAAGGGAGCTATTGATTATAAAGGCAGAAGTGCTATAAACCAAGAGATTCAGTCAACAATAGCATCCGGAGTTAAAAGCATAGACAGTAAATTTGCAGAAGCGATTGATTTAGTAGGTGCTGACCAGTATTTAAACACAGCAGCTGGGAGTATATATGCTAGTATAAAAAATGATCCAGCTAAGTTGGAGACTATATTCGAAAGCTTGCAAATTGACTTTAACGGGAAAGAAGAAGGTACTGGTGATTTTTCATATGCTGATGCAATGGCTGATCCCAAACTTAAAGACATAGCTGATAAAGCTATTACTTCTTATATAGCCTCAAGAATTGAAGATGATTCAAAAGAATTAACTAGATTAAAAGGCAAAGAAAGAGAAAAGCAAGCTAAAGCAAATGAGGTATATCAAGCAAAACTTCAAGCTACTATAAAAGAGCAAGCGAAGACCGCCGAAAAAGAAGAAAAATATAAGAGAAATCTTAAAACATTCTTAGCTACAGCTAATGGTCTTGGGTTTGCTTTGAGTGAAGATGGCACAATGAAAGACCCAGGGCAGCGTATTAACATTACAAACGGTACATTAGCTAGGGTAGAAGCGTTTGCATTGAAAAACGGTTATGAGCTTTCTAAGCCAATAGTAGATGAAAATGATAATATTTTTGGCGCAACCTTTAAATTATTAGGTACGTCTAAAACAATAGATATTAAAGACGGAGACACATTTACCGATTTGCTTTATAAAATTACTTTAGGCAAAGGGGTTGGTGACGTAACCACTATTGGTCAAGATATAATGGATGTTGGCAAAGAGGATTTGATTGATATGGGCGAATTTGAAGCTAACTCTAACTAGGAAATCAATATTTTAGGTAATATAATATAGTAAAATAATACACTATGCCAAAGTTTAAAATTGCCAATAAGGTATATGACATATCTGCTGATCAAGTAAATAAATTCAAAGCTTTAGCCCAAACAAAAGGGTATAAGATTGAAGAAGTTTTAGAACAGCAACCAATAGAAGTTGGACAACCAGAGGGAAAGCCACAAGCTGTTGCAACGACGGGTGTGCCTGCGACAGCGCAAGAAAAAACACCCGCTACGGAGTCCAAATCGGAACCTGGTTTATTGGAATCATGGGGAGCGCAGCTAGGTAGAGGATTTGCAAACGTTTTAAAAGGTGCTCAAGAGTTTTCAGGAATGTTAACTATTGGAGCCGTAAACCTTTTTAATCCTAGCATGACAAAAGAGGAAAAAGAAGGGCTACGAGGCGCAATAAAATACGCGGGAACAGGCGCCCCAATTGCATCTATCAATGCAAGCGAAAAAATCATAAATGAATTAAGCAAAAGCATCAAACAGTATGATGATAAATCTATAACTGAAGCAATATCAAATAAAAATTACGCAGATGCTGTAGAAATGACGATAGGAGGAGCTCTTGAATCTGCTCCTTCTTTATTAGCCGCAATGACTGGTTGGGGAGGTATAGCTGTTATAGGTGGAACCAGTGCTGGTAATAAATTTGCAGAAGAATTTGAAAAAAATCCAGAAGAATCTACCGGAATACTAGCGCTTAATGCACTTGGAAACGGAACTATTGAAGCTTTATTTGAAAGAGCTACATTAGGTATTTCTAGATATTTAAAGTTATCTGGCACATCTGGTTTAGCAAAGGACGCTGCTGAACAATTAGCAAAACAAACTACAACAACAATATTTAAAAAGTTTGGTTTAGCTACTACTGGTGAAGGACTATCAGAAGCAGCCACTACTTTAACTAGTAAAATATATGATTCATTAACATTAGACGATAGAGAGATTTCGTTACAGGACCTTCCAGAAATTATAGACTCTGGAATTATTGGAGCATTTACTGGAGGCGGACTAGCTACTGTAAGTGCTATAGGTACTAACGGCAAAGCGGCTAGAGAAAGAGCTGAGTATATACTTTCTTCGCCGGAATATAAACAAGGACTTCAAAACGCTGCTGTTGAAATAAATAAGCTCGTTAATGCTTACAACTCAGACGAAACACAAGAAGGGAAAGAAATATTAAAGCAAAAAATAGAAGAAATTGAGTCTAAAGTAATTGAAGCTAAAAAGCAAAACTCAATGAATCTTTATAGTTTAGAGGGTGACAATTTAAAAAATTACGCTTTAAACATTGATGAAATAAACAAATCTTCAAAAATATTAAATTCAGATAAAGCTGCTCCTGAGTCTAAAGATTTAGCTGAAAAAAGAATTAAAGAATTAGCTGCTTTAAATTCTGAAATTATAAAAACAGCAAAAGAAAGTAGATTTGCTAAAAACCTTGAAACTGCACAAAAAAGCGCAGAAAAGCAAGGTATAGACTTTTACGCTATGACTACTGCTGAAGTAGAAGCCTTTGAATTAAGTAAAGACAAGCGCAAAACAAAACAATCTAAAATAATAGCCGAAACAGCCGATGGTTATATACGACAATATAAAGATGGTCGTCAGGAAATAGTTATAAATACTGATATTGCAAAAGAAAAAGGCGCTATAACGGTTGGCTCGCATGAGCTTTTACACGGTATTTTATTTAATAGCCTTAAGTCTAATCCTGAAACAGCTGTTAAACTAGGGGAGTCATTGTCTGCGGCATTAACAAATATAGATTCAGATCAAGTAAAAGACTCTAATCTGTTAAAACGATTAAAGCTTTATAGCCAAGACAGCAGAGCTGTTCAAGCGGAAGAGTTGTTAGCTTTAACATCGGACGCTATTGCTACAGGTGATTTGCAATTTGACGAAAACATATTCACCAGAATAGGTGATACCATAAGAAGAACATTGCAAGATATTGGATTCAAAAAAATAAAATTTGATACGCCTAAAGATGTATATAATTTTATTAAAGATTACAATAGAGATATAGAAAAAGGTGGCATTAGAAAAGCTATAGCAAAAGTTGCAGAAGAAGGCGCTACTGGTAAATTAGTTTCTGGTGAATTAACGCAGGAACAACAGTCTGTAATTAAAAAATCTATTACGCCTGATAAAAAAGCAGCGATGATGGATAAATACAATGCTGCAATGCAAGGTATTGAACGAACTCAATACACTCGTAATAATCCATTACCTACAAGGCTAGAAGGTGAACTAGTAAAAGAATTCCAAGGATACATTAGCAAGCTTGTTAGTAGCAAGTTTAGGCAAATTGACGAAGAAGCTATAACTAGAGAAGATGCAGAAATGACATTACTTGGTGAAGCTTTAAGTGCTATTAGAACTTTTAACCCTGCAAAAAATGATGATATTGCTGGATATGTAGCTTCTATATTAGCCAGAAGACAATCAATGATCTTTGAAGATGTTAAAAAAGAATTTACAGAAGATGTTGAAACAGCTAGTAAAGTAATAGCTGAAGAAACAGAAACTGAAATAATGAAAAAAGAAAAAGAGATTAAGAAGAAAGAAAATTTTTCTGATGCTCTTGACTTGTCTATTAAGGTAGACAATATTCCAATAACTGATCACGTTTCTAAAGCCGTTTCAAAAAATGCTAGATTATCAATTAAAAAGATAACTGAGCAAGTATCTTCAAATAGAACGGTTACTCCTTTTGTGCAGACATTGAAGGAAGAGTTGGCTGAAGACTTAAGAAAAGTAATGAAGTCTTATATCAATGCCTACCCTGGCGGATACGAAGGATTTTTAAAAGCGAACAAAGAGGTTATATTAAACAATCTTACTACCACATATTTATCAAAGCATCCATTATTTAAAAAAGGAGTGCAAAAAAGTATTGGTGGTGAGATGGCATTGGATAATCAAGGCAATAAATTTTTCAAACCAAAATGGGTATCACCAGTAGAAACCGATAAAGGGTATAACTGGGTTGATGCCAACGGAAATCCCTTAGAGCGCGGGGCGTTTGATAGAGACAATGCTGGTGCAAGAGGAATGACATCTGGTCCTGAATTTATTAGGAGAAATCCAAAAATAAATGAAGTAATAACAGAAGCAGAGTTTGTTGATTATCATTTTCAAGACGGCGCGCAAAGAAAAAAGAAAAAGCAAAACCCTGAGGACGCTTTAGCAAGACAGTTAGCTTCTGAATATGGATTTGAAGTATTAAAAAATGACTTGAATAATCAAGGCGAAATATATAACGCATTATCAGAAACCGCTGATTTATTTGATATTATATTAGCTGAGACTGAAATGCAAAAAATAGCCAAGGATATAGATAGAGGAACTGTTAAATTTTCTAAATCTATACCTAAAGCAAACTTTACTTCAGACGCTAATGCTATAGATATATTATCAAAAAGTTTATTAGAAATAGCCAAGGGCGATCCTAAATTAGCTGAAGCTATAAGTGATGAAGCTTGGGTTAGAAGTTTTCCAAAAACATTTAAAGAAATAATATTACCTAGCTTATCTGATGCGGTTGCAAAAAGCAATACACAAGCAGAAAAGGTTTCTGTAATAAATGAATTTTTAAATTTATTTTCAAGACCAATTAGAACAGTTTCTTACCAAAAAAGTTTAGATATAAACTTGTCTAGAAATGCAATTTTGTTAAGAACAATAAAAAATGTATTAGCCGATTCAGATAAGAAATTAATTGGAATACAGGGCGGAAAAGCACCAATAAGACTTGTTAAGGTAAAAAATTATAGTGCAATTGAAATTAACAATGAAAAATTCAATGTAGTTGATTTTGATATAACTCATAATAAAATAAAACAGTCTGTTGTAAATGGCGAAATAAGTAAGAATTCTATCCGTGCACAAAACACTGCGGCAATGGGAATACTTAAAAAGATCATATTTGACACAGGCAAGCAAAATCCAGGGTTGGCATTATCTATAATAAAGCTAATGCAAAAAGACAATAGATCTGTATTTAGAACCGCGGCGTTATTAAATGCCACTGTAAAAAATTATACAGGTGAATTAGTTTATGAGCACAATCCGCCAACGCAATATGTGTATGAGAAAATACAAAAATTTCTAGAAAATCCTTCTGCACAAAACGAGGCTGAGTTAAATGATATTTTAAACTCTTGGGAAGCTAATATAGTACCAAAAGACTTTGCTGAAATCGTAGATAAAGACCCAGAGGCTAAATCAGGCATTAAAAAAACCGGTAAAAGATATGATGACGCGTTAGCTAAAACGAATTATAAGTTTGACACCACATTGTTTAAATTCAGTAAATCCGACGTAGATAAGCTTGATAGTATGCTATCTAGAAAAACAGGATTAGCTGATGAAATAGGCGAGGTTACCGCTTCTAGACTTGGAAAAAATAAAGGCAAGTTTAAATTCTTTATACCTCCATCTGCCGATGACTTTATGGGACTTATGTATTACTTTGTTGGCAAAGGAAAGCAAGGGGAAGAGGATTTGAAGTTTATAAAAGACAAATTTGTAGATCCATTCGCAAAGTCGATAGCGGCATTTGAATCGCATAGACAAAACTCGCTTAATAAATTTAGAGCCTTTAAAAAAGAAATTAAGAAAACACCCGCTGACCTTAATAAGAAAAACGAATATGGTTTTACAAATGAGCAATCTGCAAGGGTATATTTATGGCATAAAAAACAGTTAAGCAACGGAGAGACTCCATCTGTTCCAGGGCTTACTAAAACTGAATTATCTAATTTAGTTAAATACGTTAAAAATAATCCGGCATTATTAAATTTTGCAAATAATGTAGACAGCTTATTAAGTGTATCCAATGGTTATCCTGACGTAAAAGAAAACTGGTGGGGGACATCAATGACTATTGATATTATTGATACATTAAATGATAAAGCTAGAAAAGAATTTTTAAAGCCATTTAACGATAATATTGAAGAAATATTTGGCAAAACAAATAGCAAAGGTGAAATTACAGGGCCTATTGCAAATAAACTTAGAGCTGCATACGGGGATAATTATATAGAAGCGCTAAGTGATATATTATACCGTATGAAAAACGGCAGAGGCAGAGAGTTTGGTAAAAATAGGTTAGCTAACAAATTCAATAACTGGATAAGTAATGCTGTAGGTTCTATCATGTTCTTGAATACCAGATCAGCTTTATTGCAACAAGTTTCTCTTGTTAACTTTATAAACTTATCTGACAACAACCCTATCGCATTTGCAAAAGCCATTGCCAGCCCAGAGCAATACGCGGCAGATTATTTAAAACTATTAAATTCTGATTTCTTAAAGCAAAGACGCGGCGGCTTAGCAATTGATGTTAATGAAGATGAAATTGCTAAAGCAGCAGCAGCTGGAGGTAATTCTTTATCAAATATAATTTCCGTGATACTTAAGAAAGGTTTTGTATTAACTACATGGGCTGACTCCCATGCCATCGCTTCCGGTGGGGCAACCTTCTATAGAAATAGAATTAATACCTATGTTAAGCAAGGAATGACCGTTGAGGAAGCCGAAGCTAAAGCTTTTTTTGAATTTAAAGAACTAGCAGAAGAGTCTCAACAATCTTCAAGACCAGATAAGATTTCACAACAGCAAGCGAGCTCATTAGGACGCATTATATTGGCTTTTGCTAATACGCCTATGCAATATGCTCGTATAACTAAAAAAGCTGCCCTGGATCTTATAAATAGACGTGGCGACTGGAAAACAAATACAAGTAAACTTCTTTATTACGGAGCGCTACAAAATATAATGTTTACCTACATGCAACAAGCGCTATTTGCCTTAGCTTTTGGCGATGATGAAGAAGATAACGAAAAAGACGAAGATAGATACGTATTTGCAGCAAATGGAATGGCTGATGGTTTCTTAAGAGGTTTAGGTTTTGGAGGTGCTGTAGCTGCAACCGCTAAAAATATGGTGCTTGAAGCTATAGAGCAAGAGCAAGGTAGAAAAGACTACGATGAAGTAGTGTGGAAAGCTTTAACATTATCTCCTCCGCTATCTTCTAAAATAGACAAGGCTAGATCTGTAGCTAGAACATTTACATGGAAACAACAGCGCGAAAAAATATTTACAGAAGGCGTTAGTTTAGATAACCCTGTTTTTGAAGCTGTAGGAAAAACAACATCAGTATTAACTAATGTACCTTTAGATAGAGTAATAAGAAAAGTTGATAATGTAACCACTCCGCTAAGGCAAGACGTTGAATTTTGGCAGGCGTTTGCATTATACATGGGTTATGGAAAATATGAACTTGGCTTATATGAAACACAGAATAAAAAAAGTAAGTCTAAAGGCGGAAAATCAGGTAAAAAAGTAATGCCAAGGTATAAATAACCAGCATTATACGTGAATTAAAAAAGATAACAATACTACAATGGACGTACAGGATTTAAAAATTTACTTACTTAATTCTGCAGCATTGGCTATATCATTTAGCAATGTAGAGATGATACTTAAAATATTTCTTTTGGTAGTATCTATAGGATATACTTCTATGAAGTGGTGGGAACTATATAAAAGAAAAAAATGAAAAAGCTATTCTTGCTTCTTATATTAATATCACTGAATGTATATTCTCAAGAGGTAAAAATAAATGCTATACACAACAAGATAGAACTCGGCCCACTTGCTGGTAACCGAGATTTATCTTTTGGTGTTAGCAATATATTAGAAGAAGTTTTGCAGGACAAAGGTTATGATCTAACCGAAAACGGTGATATATATATTGAGGTTGACCTGCTTTATTTTGACGTAAGAAAAACATCAATGCAGATAGCTGTAGCTTCTAAAAAAACAGACTTAACTGAAATTATAGCTAAGGCGTCTTTATTTGTTGAAGGAAAAAAAATACGCGAAGTTACCGCTCGCGGAACAGCAAAAGCAATTACAACATCTACTTTAATTATATCTAATGACGGTAAATTTTCTCAGGCTAACGTATCGACAGCGATAAAAAAGCTCTGTGTGCAGTTAATAGATGAATTAAAGATATGATGAAAAAACTATTGTTTTTATTATTCCCATTAGTAGCTATTGGTCAGGATTTGTATCTTGACCATAGTTATATTAATGAGCCAGTGTTTCAAGTAGGCGATACAATTACTATCAAGTTTAATACTATAGATAATAATGGTACATCGCCTAGACTTATACAGTTTGATTTTGAATATAATAATAAGATATTTCAAAAGATAACACAGAGGTTTACCATGCAGAGCACAACTGCGCAGAAAAACTTTAATCACTGGGATGGCTACAAGATGAATCTCAATCCTGACTTTTCGCCTTTCTTGCTCACGGAGCAATATAGATGGTGGTCTGGGGTAGCTGGTCAATCAGGTTCTTACTCTTATCGTGGAAATCCAGACTGGTCAGTAGAACGTATAACAATACAAGATTCTCAGGATTTACCTTTTGGTGATTCTGTTTACGAAGTTGATTTTATCATACGTGATATACAGAACACTAATTACGCTACTTACGATGACGCTTCTAAGCTAAACTGGGCTAGAATATCAAATAATGTTGGTTATATATATGACGTACACGCAATGACCAACTCTATTAGTCTTGTTGATGTTTCAGGAGGTGACGCTGGTGCTGTTACAATAAACTTAAACACTCCTGCTAAAACGGATCACGCCGCAGACTTTGCTTATGTTGTAAGTAAAACCAATGTAGTTGTTGCAACGGGCAATTTTGATGGTACCGGGCAAGCAAGCATACAAGGTTTAGAAAATGATCAAGAATATAATATATCTATAACCATTGATGGAAATCCAGATTGGCTTGATGAAGTTGTAACTGTTACAGATGTGTACAATGTTTTCATGCAGGCGATACGAGCTGGCGCTAGTCCAGGGGATATACAAGATCATTTTACTTATCAAATGCAATTCCTACAAGGAGAAGTAACAAACAATGGCAACATAGACTTTGATGATTCGTATGCTTTGTTAGCGCACGTTTCTGGCGTTGAAACAGCGGCAAACGTTTCTTCTGTTGCTAATGGAGCTTTTAACTTTTCTGGCAACATAACACATTACGGGGTTTCAAGCAATGAGTATTACTTTGGTATGAAGTCTACGTTTACGCCTACAAGAACAGAGAAAACATTTGGTTTTGCTCATGGGCTACGTGGTGATGTAGATTTTTCTCATTCATATGCTCCTGAAATAGCTGGTGCTTCTTGGGCAGCTAAAACAGTTAGGACAGCAAAAGGTGCAGTTAACGGCACTATAGATGTGTCAACGTCACTTGTTAATGGCAAAGTTGAGGTATTAGTGCAAAACATCGCACTTTCTGATGTAGCTGGCATGCAGATAGTATTAGGCTACAATAAAGATGTTCTAAACTTTGACACTGTAGTTTTTGACACAGGTAACACAATGCCAAACTTTGCTAAAGAAAATAACGGCAAAGTGTACATTGGAAGCTTAGATCAAACAGGTCAAGCGTCATTAAAACAAACACAACCGTATAAAATTATATTTACTCCTAAGCAGTCAATACAAAATACAGCTGGATTAATTTACTTCAACTTAGTTGACGCAGTAAAAAAAGATGGCACTAAAGTAAATATAACTATACGATGAGAAAATACCTAGTATCCGCATTAATTATAATTGCGTTTTCATGCACTCAGGACGTCATAGAAGACGTTCAGATGATCCCTAATGAATCTTTGTCTATAAACCTAGATGAAGGCATTAAACTTGAAAATTATATCGTTACAGATCAAGTTTCAGTAAACTTAAAAGTAGGTAAATCTGGTGATTACAAAGTAGCTATAGAAAATATAGCTGGCAGTGTTGTCAGTAAAGAAAACATAGAATTAAAACTAGGTAGTAATATACATAAGATCTATGTAAAAGCCTTGCCTATTAGTTCGTACACAGTAAAACTAACTGATGAATCTGGTAGGCTTATAGGCGTAGAAATATTCTCAATGCAAAACTAAACACTATGGCAAAGAAAACTGGAGGCGTCTTTGATGACGTCAAAAAACAAATTGCAGCTACCGCTGGAATAATTATAACAACCGGAGGCGCTTTGGTTGTTGCTAATATGGAAAAGATATTTGGCACAGAAGAACCTAAAGTTGAAGATAAAAAAGAAATTGTTAAAGACTCAATCAAACCAGCTGAGACTAAGACAGTAATTATAAAAGAAGTTCCTGCTGAAAAACCAAAAGCAGAACCTAAAAAGAAAACAGAAACGGAGCAAAGAAAAGAAGAAGGCTTCGACTGGTAATTAATAACTAAAAACAAACACTATGGCATTTAACGACATGTTTAAAGACAACAACGATGTAAACGAAAAATCAGTTGTTGGTTTCGCATCATTTGCAGTAATGGTAGTATTCGCTGTATCTGATATTGCGTCAGGACTATTTGGTAAAGATCTTGTTATAAACGAGTTCATCTACAACTCATTTGTTATTATCACTCTTGGTTCATTTGGTATCGCTGAGGTTGGTAAGATGTTCGGCAAGAAAAACAGCGATGAATAATGGCTGCTGGTCATACATCTACACCAAAGAAAACATTTGGTAAAAGACAAAGTTCTAAAAAGAAAGATCTTAAAAGAGTACAAAGCAACATTGAATTATTAAATAAATACAAATGAGTTTAAAAAGTCTACAAGAAAAAATAGGTGTACCAGCAGATGGAGCTTTTGGGCCAGGCACATTAAAAGCAGCAATGAAGTTTTATAAGTTTACACCCGCAAGAGCAGCGCACTTCTTTGCGCAAACTGCTCACGAGTCAGGAGACTTCAAAGCTTTTTCAGAAAACTTAAACTATGGTGCTAAGGGTTTACTTGGTATATTCAAGAAGTATTTTCCTACTGAAGCTAAAGCAGCCGAATACGAGAGAAAACCAGAAAAAATAGCTAACCTAGTTTACGCTAATAGGATGGGTAATGGAGATGAAGCTTCTGGCGATGGATACAAATTCAGAGGCAGAGGTGCTTTACAATTAACAGGTAAAGACAACTACAAAGCTTTTGCTGACTACATGAAACAACCTGAGATTATGGATAACCCAGATCTAGTTGCTACTAAGTATTCTTTTGAGTCAGCTATATTTTTCTTTGATAAAAACAAACTGTGGTCTATCTGTGATCAAGGTATTAATGATGCTGCAATACTAGCATTGACAAAAAGAATAAACGGTGGTACACACGGTTTAGATGACAGAAAGCAGAAGACTTATAAGTATTACGAATACGTTAAACCTTCTTTATAATGCGTTATAATATACTCATTGTACTGCTTCTTTGTGTGTTTAATAGCACATTAGCGCAGACTATAGGTAAAACATCGACTGAAGATTATACAGCAGAATTTGAAAAGCAGGCTTCTGTTTATTCCATACCGGAATACAACGGGGAGCCTGTTCCTGTTGCTGTATTGAGTATTGGTGTCAATGACGAGGTATTAGCGCAATACCCGGAGTTAGGCGATTACCGCGTTGGACTTGGTTTAACTAATATAACTGTAGCTTTCCTTGAAGAAACATTTAGATTTGAATTCGTTGAAACTAAAGACGAAATTAAAAACAGAATGGTTACGCAGTATAAAGCCTCGAAAAAAGGATTATCTGCAAACGAAATTGAACTTAAGGGGAACATAGTATTAGCAAAGTACTTTGTTTATATAGAAGTATACGACTTTTCAATATCTGAGGACGAAACTTTAAACCTCAAAGACGGTGTTAAGAACACTTTAGTTACTAGACTTGGTCTTCAAGTTAAAATGGTGGATGCTCAATCTGGTCTATATATGACTGGATCAGGACTTGGCAAAGCTGTAACAACTAGAGAAGTTACATTGTTGAACGATGAGAACTTAGATGAGGTTAAGTTCAATCAATCATCTATAGGTACGTCAACGAAGAAAGCTTTAGATACGGCTGTAGCTAAGGTTGTAAAGCGCATGTTACAAAAGAAGATATTTGATCATTAATGAAATGGCTTGTATTATTACTAGCTTTCACTTGGTATTCATCAGCTCAGACACTTACACAAACGTTTGTTGATAGATGTACAGGAGAAATAAAAATAGTACAAGTTGCATTACAAGGAACAACAGCTGTAGCTTTTTATAATAAGACAGCTACATTTACAGCACAAGATTACTATAATGGTAAACTTAGAGCTTGGATGGACGAGGTATATGAATGGTGGTCAGCGCTGTCGCCTTGTTCAACAGGTCAAGCTGTACAAAACACTACGCAAAACGTAGTAAATAACGTTGCTGCAAATATACCTGTAGCACCACCGACGCCCCCAGACGTTACTCCGCCGCCGGTACAAACTTCTCCACCGGCTGCAACTAGTTCAGATCCCCCTGCAGCTTCCGCACAAGCACCACCAGCTGAGGCTAGCTCAGGGGCTGAATCTGGCGCACCTGCTGAATCATCTTCAGAACCACCAGCAGAACAACAATCACAGCAAGAATCAGAACCAGAACAAACGGAAACAGAAACAACAGAATCAGAATCAACAGAAGAAACTGAGACTACAGAAGAAACATCCGAAGAGTCATCAGAAGAATCATCCGAAGAATCGTCAGAAGAAAAAGAAGAAGAAAAGAAAGAAGAAAAGAAACAAGAAAAGAAAAAAGCTAAAGCAAACCCTATAATGGTTGCTTCAAACCTAGCTGCTCAAGCTGGTTTAGATGGATCCATAAGAAGTTATTTCAATGCTTCAGTGTCACAAAGCAGTTTAACAGGCACTGATTCATATTCTTTATCTTCTATAATTGGCAGCACTTTAAAAGAGTTTACTTTAAATGGTAGCAAGTCACATATATTCTTTAACTACGACCGTAAAGTTCCTATTATAATACAAGGATTAGAGTGGGGACATTACTATGACAGAGGAAGCATAATGATGGTCCAGTCCATAAGCGGAGGTATTGCATACAACTTTGGTACAAAAACAATAACCGCTGGTATAAGTAACGTTTATTTAGGTCAAAAAGAAAACAAGTTTAAAGGTTTTGCAGGAGGTTATGCGATAACATTAATACAGGTTTTTGCTAAAGACTTATTTATGACAATGCCTTCATTAGTTGCATTTGGAACTAAGCCATTTGCATTTGATCGTGTAACTGTATCACCTATGCTGGCGTTTGCTTCAGTGCCAGTCATGATAAGCAAAGAAATTATGTTTAATCCCGATGTTATATATGTGATTGGTTCTAACTTTGATTTCAACCTAACCAAAACATTTTACGCTAACATAGGCGGTAACGTAAGTGGTAGCACAGCTATGACACCTTTAACTTATTCAATAACCATAGGTAGTAAGTTTAAATTCTAAACAAAAAAAGGCCGCATTTCTGCAGCCTTCTTCTGATAACAAACTAAAATTAACAACTATGACAAGGGTAACCAATCCTTGTTATCCATCACACGAAACGCAGTCAGGGTCCATTGCTTTAGTAGCAATATCTCCTCTTAACACGGACTCAGTTCTTGTATAATACAAAGTCTTTATCCCTTTCTTCCATGCTTCAAGATGTACTAAATTAATCCATTTTGGTGTAGCTTCTGACGGAAATGCCAGATTTAAACTAACAGATTGATCAATATATTGTTGACGAATACCTGCCTGGTTTACTAATTCCAATTGATTAATTTCTTTAAATGTTTTGAATACATCTTTAACTGTATCAAATCCATTCATTTGTTTGTCCGCGTCGGTTATTTCAGATAAGCGAACAAGTTTCTTATTTACGTAACCCCAATCATCTAAAGCATCGATACCTTGTATTGATCCTTTGTCTTCTAGGATTTTAGCCCACGTTTCATCTGTATCAATACCGATCTTAGCAAGGACTTTAGTAAGTTCTTTATTCTTCCTAATAAAAGTTCCTTTCGCGGATTGTTCAGTAAATACATTGGCCGCCCATGGTTCAATTCCGGGGGAAACATTTCCAGATAATTTAGAGTTAGATACTGTTGGTGCTATAGCTCTTAGGTGCGTGTTTCTGAAACCAGTATCACGACACCATAAAGGTTCACCGTAAACTTCAGCTAGCGCTCTTGATGCCCTTTCGCTTTCGATTTTGATTTGGCTGAAGATGCGGCGGGTTTCGAACTGGGCTTGGAGACCTTCGAACGGGATACCTTTTTGTTGGAGGTAGGTGTGCCAGCCAAGGACTCCGAGACCAAGTGCTCTGCCTTTGACAGCGCTTCTGACTGAGTTTTCAAATCCATTAAGCCCTTTAGCTTTCTGGATAAATTCTTCAAGTACGCCATCCAAGAACCAAATAGCGTCATAAACGAGGTTAGTGTCTTTCCATTCATCATATTTAGCAAGATTAACTGAAGAGAGACAGCACACGAAACTATGATTTTCGTCAGTGTGTAATACTATCTCACTACAGATGTTAGTCATATGGACTTTGAGTCCGTTGTTTTTGTAAGCATCCGGGTTAGCTTTATTAGTATTTCCTTTAAAAAGAATGTATGGCTCTCCGGTAGCCTTTCTTTTTTGGAGAAGTTTGCTCCATTTTCTTCTCGCAACTTCATCTCCTGATTCAAGCTTTCGCATAAATTTATCACCAATAACTGCACATTGATGTAGATTAAGCGACTGTCTATTGACATCTCCCTTTGGCTCGCGTATTTCAAGCCATTCCTCGAAGTCTCCGTGCTCAATATTGATATTAACACTTGCAGCTCCTCGTCGGACAGCCCCTTGATTTGTTGCGAGAATAGTTGAGTCGTAAATTTTACAAAACGGTACAACTCCATCTGATGTTCCATTGCCTGTGATTTTAGATCCGGCAGGTCTTATCATATTTATTCCGACACCAACGCCTCCTCCGTGTTTAGCTAGCAGCATCATCTCAAGGTTTTTGCTACCAATCTCTTGGATGCTGTCACCAACGTCTATGCCAAAGCAAGATATAGGTAAACCTCTATCGGTTCCAGTATTTGATAATACAGGAGAAGCTAGGTTTAACCAGCCATTCCATATATGATCAAAGAACTTATCTGCTAATTCAGGTTTGTATAAGCGTCTAGCTACTGTTGTAGCAACACGCATATAAGCGTCACGTGGCGTTTCCCATGGTAATAAGTAACCGCCTGTTATTGTTTTTTTATACTCTTCGGTATCACCCCATCTTGGATAGTCAACACCTTTTTTCCATTCATTATTCCAACTCATAATCTACCAAATATCTTCAAAATCTTCTCCTTCATTTGCTTTGCTGTAGTCTGTCGGGCGTATCGCGAAGAAATCAGTGTGGGTAACTCCTCCAGTAAGATGATAAAACCAATCAAGATTAGCGCTGGCAACAGAATCAAACCCAAAATAAGATCCAAGATCAATGTACCCCAGTTCCACAAGTTTTTCATTTAGTCTCTTTCTAATAAATTGTTTTAAGTCATAAGCTTTTATATTCTCAATGTCACCCATTTCAAACATCTTATCAATGTAATTTTCCTCGGCTTCAAGCATAACCTCAGCGGCTTCTACAACTGCGTCTCTAGTCTGCTCTAACAAGCCAGGTGTTTCGTCACACATGTGTCTGAATAATTGGCAACCCATTTTGCTGTGAAGTGACTCATCTCTTACAGACCACTTCATTTGTTGTCCTATGCCTTTTAAAAGATTCCTAAGTTGGAAACTATATAATACAGCAAACGCGGAGTAAAGAGAAACGCCTTCAGCAAATGCTGAGAATACCGCAAGAGAACGAGCGATGCCAGCAGGATCATTACCATCATAGGAAACCAGGTTCTCAAAACGTTGCATAGTTGCTTCGTCTTGCATGAAAGCCGCGAAGTCTTCGAGTCCAAGTGTTTCATTCAAATAAGAATAAGCTACAGCGTGGATAGTCTCTTGGCTACCAAACATCATTGCCATTTGCTGGATCTCATGTTTAGGAAACCAACCTACTACTTTTTGTGTCCAGTAATCAGATACCGCACATTCGGTTTGAGCAAAGCCAAGTAATATATTACCAACTAAGTTCTTTTCTGATTCGGTTAATTTTTCATTCCAGTCTTTAACATCACCAGACATACTAATCTCTGTGTGCAACCAGAAGGCTTGGGCTTGTTTAAGCCAACCTTCAGTGTAATATACTGGATATTCAAAAGGTTTATACGGTATTCTTGGTGTAAATAGCGACATATTATTTAGGAAATTCTAAAATGAAATCAACAAAAGGTAAATAAAGTGCGTGCATTCTTGACTCCTCAAAATCATAGGTTCTCATACCTATTAATATTCCGGGATAAAGCCCAACACTAAATGCCCATTTGTTACCGTCCTTGTCCTCTGTACTTTTTGACATAATTTTTACTTGTTTTAAGGTTACTTGTTTTTTTCTTTGCTATAACTCCTGGTCTTTTCTTTTTGCCTTTCTTGACAAACATAGACACATTAGCTTTTACTTTTGCTGCTGCCATATTAATATACTTTTATACCATATTTATCTTGTTGTTCTACTAGTTCTTTGTACTTTAAGTAACCCTTGGTCTTAATAGACCAGTCTATATATGAATTAACCTTACGCTCAGCGTATTTTATCCTAGCAATTTTCTTTGCTTTTCCAGGATCAAACGTATTGTCTCTTCGCATTCTTTAATATTCTGTGGTTTATATAAAACTGTATCGGGCATTGTAATTGAAACAAATTTCTTAAACATCTTCCATCTAAGCGGGAAAGATTCGTTAGCTCTACCTTTTGTTTCTATAATAAAACCTTTTCCTATAAAATCTGGTGTATATTTAATTGGCAATAATCTTTTACCACCTCTATTAATATAAGCTCCTTTACCATTTGCTTGCCTCTCATAACATTCCGTCATAAAATTAAAGCCGTCAAATAAAGTAAATGTTTCACCTTCGTATTCAAACTTTATGCCAGCCTTCTTAAGCATTATATACATATTCTTTTCAAGGCCTGAAGAAAACTTAATCCCGTCATGAACTATAGACTTAGCTATAACGGGACCTTTCTTCCTTGGTTTTTTCTTTATTGCCATATCTCGTCGCTATCCAACATATGCCCATCGTGTTCGGGTTTCCATTGGTCTTCGTATTGTTGTTTAGCTTCAGCTATAACGCGATCTTCAAATGCTTCTTTAGATGCTTGCTTAAGCTTTTCAATGTAATTAACTGCATCCATAAGCTCCTCTTGCAAGTGTGTTAGCCATACATCTAGTGGGCTATTGTCATCCTGCAATGTTACTCCATACTTTTTAAAGCCTGTATTGGATCTTGATACAAACTTCTCTACAACTGATTTAATTATAGGGTCTCTAAATTCCATTATAATGAGTCTTTAACAAATGTTCCATTTTCCATTTTACCTGTTCTCTTAGCTATAACATTATAAGCTGAGTCAATGCAATCTTCGATCTTATAACCCTTAAGTCTAGCTAAGTTGGTAAGTACAACAACCATATCTCCAATAGCGTCAATAACCTCAGCTTCATCATTCTTCAATAAAGCTTTAGCTAGTTCTCCACTTTCTTCTTGTAGTTTTATGTATTGTGTTTTAGGGTCGCCGTGTCTGTAGATGCCTTTAGCATGAGCCCACTCGCGAATCTTGTCAAATATGTTTTGCTGGTTAACTTGAATGTCTTTAATACTCTGAGGCATTGTAAGACCACCAATATAATTAGCATCACCTAAGTGAATTGGATTAACAAACGCTTCGTAGAAAGACTTGTTGTAAATGTAGCATCTGTTATCACTAAACTGTGACTTGTGCACGTTGGTTAGTATCCAAGCAATTACATTTAATCCTGTGATTTCAAATTCACCCATTGGTGTTTCCCATTTATAACCAACAGGAGCATTGTTTCGTAAGAAGTTTTCCAGTTCATCAATAGGAACCGGGAATGTTGTAGTTTGTTCTGTTACGCTTAATTTCATTTTATTTGATTTTGGTTTTCTATTTCGCTTTAGATTTTTGTAGGGTACCATATCTACAGAATACCCATAAGACCGTTGAAGTTCTAACTCCTTGTCTGATATATATTCAATATCTTCAGACGAGTCTAGAACTTCGTATTCACCAATCTTGTAGCCTTGCGCTTCAGTAACACGTTTATTTAAATTACGCGTAACGCCTATCTTTTTACCCGGAATGTGATAAATGTAGAACATAATTTTTATTTTCCTACCGATAACGGCGCTTGTATTGGGGGATCATATTTATAATTAACTAAAGATACGTCTTTAGGTTCAGGTATTACAACTTTGCCATCAATTAATTTTAAACCGTTAGTAAGTTCAAGCTTTGGCATTGGCTTCATTGTTCTTTGCAACTGTGTTGTTGCGGCTTCAATATGGTTTTTATATAAGTGGCAATCGCCTAGTTGAGCAATCAATCTACCAGGTTTATAACCTGATCCAAGCGCAAGCATTTCAAGCAACAATCCATAAATAGCTATATCATAAGGTAAACCTAAAAATATATCTACTGATCTTTGTTGCCACATCAAATCAAGTTTACCATCATTAATATAAACTTGAAAGCCGTAATGACAAGGCGGAAGGGCCATATCGTGCATATCTGCAGGATTCCAAGCGCTAACCATCAATCTACGACTAGTTGGATTAGACTCAATTTCAGACAACAAATTTTTAAGCTGATCTATTCCATTGAAGTCACGCCATTGGACTCCATACACGCGGCCTAAAGTACCATCTGTGCGACCTGAGCGCTCATAATCTGGTCTCCAGTATTTAACGCCTCCTTGTTCTAGGTAGGCTAAATCAGATCTGCCTTGTAGTATCCATAATGTTTCAACAATTGCATTGTTAAAGAACACTCTTTTGGTAGTTAACAAAGGAAAGCCTAATGCCATATCGTGTTCTATTGTTCTACCAAAAACAGATAGTGTACCAGTACCGGTTCGATCATCTTTAGGTTTACCACCGTGCAAAACACCAGACATTAATCCTAAGTATTGTTCTTCTATGTTAATCATTTGTTACCGTATTTATTGTAATAATATTTTTCAAATTCAAAGATAGCATTATATATTTCTTTAACACTATAGGTATTAGGCGATAGGTTTATTTTTTTGTAATTATCCCCTATACTTATTGATACCTTAAATGTTTCAGGAGCCATACCTTGTTGTTGCGGAACCATACTTATTCTTATATTATTCCTTACACAATAATGATGCGCCTCAAGATCACTCTTTATTGGGTTATAGTAATCACTTGGAGATTCTTTTTTCTTTCTACCTTTAGTTAATCCTATTCCCATGGCAATGCTGAGTTAGCTATTTCACCTGGTGGAAGAATTGGTATAAACCCACCAGATCTTGGTTCCCATTTGAAATGAGCTTCAGCTCCATTCTCACCTAGGTTTTGAAACTTTACTTTAAGCACTTTAGCTTTGACAGTTTTGTTTTCATAATCTCTATGAACCAATAGGCCGTGGTAAGAAGCATCATACCACTCACCGCCACCTTTAATATTATACATCGTAGGTTCTTCAATTTTGCCATCTTTATCTTTGTACATTTTTGTTGGGTGAGCTACAATGATAACAAGCACATCAAACTTCTTAGCGAAAACTTCAATTTTCGTAAGATATTCCATAGTGTACCTGTTAACGTCTTCAGTCTTTGCGTTTTCATCTCTTACTTTATTAAATGGATCAATAACCAAGCATTTGATACCTTTTCTTTTTACAAGCTCAGCGCCTTTCTTTAATACAGCATCTAGGTTGTATCTTTCCATGTCTATAAAAAAGAAGTTGTCACTTACGTGATCAGCTATTTGTCTCCAACGTTCCGTTCCAAGGTCGGATTCTTGAGGCATATCATTCCACACTTTTCGCATGAGTTTGTGAGCGTGCAAGTATGTCGGAGCATTTTCAGGTGAAGCGAACGCTGTTTTCCAGCCATAGTTCTTGTTATAGCCCACAACCATTTGGTCGACAAAATCACTTTTACCGGAAGAAGGGATACCAGTAACAGTAATAAATTGGCCAGTATATGTGGAAAATATCGAATCAAAATTTTCCAATCCGACCTGAAATCCAGGCTTAAAACCATTTCTAACGAAGTCCGTGATCTCGCCTTCAATATCCCTAAAAGTAACAACGTTCTCAAGCGGGACTGGTTTTGCCTTGGCAATACACTGACCCAATCTTTGCTTTCCATATTTTATTAAGTATTCATTAGCATCTTTACAATCTTCTAAATCTACTATATGGCAAATTTCAGCACCAAGTCTTCTTACAAACTCTTGTTGTAAAGCCTGACCAGCTTCATCCTGATCAAGCGCCAATATGACTTTTTCTTTATCAGAAAAATAATCAATGCAGTTATCAAGGTAGTCTAAGTTATTAGTTCCAATAGTAGCGCCATTAGGCACAGACACAGCGTTTTTTATACCTGCTTCGTATAAAGATAAAGCGTCTATCTCACCTTCAACAATTATAATACTGTCGTATCCAACTGTATTATCAATGTTGTATAAAACTTTCTCAGCTCCCTTATATAGCTTAAAGTTCTTCCGTCCGTCGCGGTACTTTATATTAACTAATTGACCGCCGATAAAATAATTAAAGTGTATAGCATTTTCGTCTTTACCGGTTTGAGGCATAAACTCTTTGCCTTCAGTTACCCGCATAGACTTAAGCGTTTCATAAGATATGCCGCGCTTTTCAAACCAATCTCTAAGGTTCTGGCTTAATAAGTAAACTTCTTCTGGTTCAAACTCTTTTGGCTTTACATATACTTTCTCTGTATCGCCCCGTCTTTTGTATGTGTGTAATTGAAATACCTCGCCGCAGTGGTGGCAAGTTCCTAATCCTCTTTCCCAGTCGTAAGAAGCACATTTGCTTTTCTGGTGTTCAGGACTTCTATCGTGTGAGCATAAAGGACATATGCCTTCAATTTTACCGACAGTAAGATCGTATTGGTTAAACTGGTCGATCTCAAAACCATTAATCTCATTGGTTAGTACAGCCATTGGTTAAATCAGTTTGTTAAAAAGGGAGGCGGTTAAACCTCCCAATTGTATTTAATTAAAATGGTAAATCGTCAGCTGGCGCTGGGGCTGCATAAGCAGGTGCTTTAGGGAAAGACTGAGGTTGTCCTTCTCTTGGTGCTGGTTGTGGCATAACATTATCAGACCAAAGAATCTTTACGTTACCTAAATATACTTTAGGCGACTTAGCATCTCTTTCTTCTTTTGTTTGTTCTACAACTACAGAACCGTTGTTACCAAACTTATCTAACTCGTTATTAATGGTAATTGTAATAGGAAGATACTTCCCTTTTTTACCATCGATAATTTTATCTTTTGGTATCTCGCTTAGGTTAATACTGGTTTTTAAAATTCCGGCCATTGGATTAAAGTGTTTGTGAGACGAAGTATTCGTCTGGGTTAAATAATTTGTTTTTAAAAAATAAGTTGTATTGTTCAACAGCTTCTTGTACTTTGTTTTTACCTCTTTCAAGAAACTGAGGTGAGCAGTCGAATATGCCGATCTTGCCGGTTGGCTTTTCAACGACAACGAAGATAAAATCAAGGTTGAAATATGAAGAATAGATATAGGCTTGGCTGTCGTAGTTGTACTCATTTGCACTGTAACGAAACTTGTCTAGATTGGAAGTTGTCTTCAAATCAACGACCAAACCTTGAGTATTATTCTTTATATCTGCTTTTAATTTCCACCATTCGTTCTCAAGCTGAAGCACACCTGGAACTTCATATTCGACGTCAACATCCCTGATTAAGTCTCGAGCCGTACTGTTAGCCATAACTCTATCAGATAAAAACTGCAACATATCTGCTTCGTGCTGAAGCAAACACATCTCGCCATCTGATAATTCTTTATAAGCATTATTATTACGGCTCTTGACGTCAATCAATTTATAGCGATGCAACTTACCAGGCTCAAGCACAAGTGTATGAAAATAAGCACCTTGAATTAAATTAGGATTATTGCTAATCGGTTTTTTAAATCCAAGTGGATCGTTTAACAAACTTCTTATATCTGAATTAGACAAAAATTGTCTACCAAACTCTCCGTAGTAGTGTTCGTCGTCTCTAAGCTTATCTAGTACTTGTGTGAGTTGTTCCTGGGTCATTACAGGGTTTTTAGGATTTCAGGGGCTATATCGTATTTACCTTTAATAGCTTCGACTGTTCCACCATTTGCAATGTATTCTCTCGCTTTTTCAAGAGCTTGTCCTTCAAGCTTTGGTTTCGCAGCAGCTGCTTTACCGTGTGTATTGGTAGCATCGGCATCTTGTGTATCATCAATTAATAATAAATTACCTAAAGCATATTTTTTAGCATATGAAGATGCACTACCAAAAGCCTGCGGTGTTTGCATACCTTTTTGTTGTAAGTCTATACCTACAATTGACTTAGCTGATATTTTGCTAATCCCGTCTACGTCTCTTATGGTTGCAGTTGATTCCATAACTGGAACACTTTCTCCGCTTTTCCAAAGCTCAACGTATTTTTCACTGATTGTAAATAGCACACCATATTTTTCATTAAATGGTTTAAGTGCTTCTAAAATGTCTTCAGCAGATCTGAAGTTGTACTTGCCAAAGCTATTGTACTTTGACTTTGCTGCTTTAAACTCAGCCTGGATGCGGCTAAGTTTTTCATAAATGTTCATTTCTTTCATAGTGGTTAAATTGGTTTGTATACAAATATAATAAAAATAGTTTATTCTACGAAACTTAATTGGAATTTATTTTCCTTGTGCCCGCTAATATATCGAAGCACTAAGAAGTGTGTTATACCTAAATCTTTAGCTGCTTTGCCTATTGACTTATAAGTTATACCATTAACACCGCAGTAAACCATTTGTGGCGGATTAACATACCTGCTGTTTTTTTCTTTTTGAATTGAAGTCTTTTCAACAACAGGTGTTTTTCTTTCTAACCCTTCTGAGTTGAAACTTGGCTTTGTGCCATTAACTAAAAACTCAAGCATTTCAGCGAAGTAATACCTGTCTTGATCGGACTTAGCCGTATTCAACATGTACTGGTAGTACTCAACCATTTGTTCTTTTCTTTCTGGTGTCATCTAATAGTTATTAAAGTATAAACCGTTATTCTCCATTTTCTCTTCAAGCATTCTGCGGCACAACTGAAACGCTTTTATAGTTTCGTCTGCTTCGCTTACACCTGCATGCTTTATTTTATCTCTAAGCCAATTGTCCATTGCCCAAACAGCAGTGTACCATTTTATCCCATCTGAGATACATCTAAATTCAAACTCTTCGTCTGGTAAGTTAAATTCTAGTTTTGCTTTCATTTGTTTTCTTCGTTAAGTCCATCATTAAGAGTAACATTCCAATCATCGTACAATCCATCTTCTTCATCTGATTGGATTATTTTTTTGATTAGTTCTCTTTGTTTTTCTTTGTCCATAATGATATTTATTTGTGGTCCTAGTAGGGCTCGAACCTACGACCTACTGATTATGAGTCAGTTGCTCTAACCTGCTGAGCTATAGGACCGTTTGTCAAGCCGGAACCAACCGCGCATTACACTTAAGTGTTAAATGAAAAACAATCAACCGATTAAGTTATGAAGTTTATAAGCGTAACTACTTGACTATATTTAATTCATCAAATCTAATACTTGATCTGCATCTACTTTATCTATTAACTTATCTATTGCGTCTCGCTTTATTTGTGATACTCTAACGTAGTTAGCTGTACCTTTAATGTCTAAAGCATCTGCAATGTTCTTAGCTGGCATCTTATCGCAGTCTAATCCAAAGCTCATACGTAAAACGTGGTACTCTGTATCATTCAAATGTTTGCTCATCAAAGATAATATATATTTATTCATTAAGTCTATATTATATGGTTTAGATACATCTTCAATTTGCATCATCATATTATCTTCTTCATCGCCTTGTTCAGCATCGATGCTTGAGAAGATACTATTAAAAAACATCTGCACTATAAGCTTGCTCTTGTCCTCAGTCTTTCTAATTTCATTTAGCTTGTGCTCTGGTATGCGCATATCGCCGCGATTAATATCTATGGACCTTCTTATTGCCCCTTTAACTCTTTTGTATATAAATGATATTAAAGTTTCTTTTGGCTTATCTGAAGCCTTTATAACGTCCCACTCAATTTTATCTACAGCAGCACATAATCCGAATGCACCTTCTTGTATTAAGTCGGTTATATCCATAACACCTGATGCTTGATCAGATGTGGCGAACCTTCGTGCTGTTGTTTCTACAAGTGGTAAGTGCATTTCAATTAACTCGTTTCTTGTAAGTTCAGTTATTTCTTTTCCTTCTAATCTTTTAAGGACCTCGGCTAAATCTTCTTTATACCGGATGTAATTTTGTACGTTGTAATACTTCATTGTTTAGCAAATCTTTTTCGTTCTTTAACTGCTCGTCCATATTGCGGTGGACGGTTCTAGTGGTTACGCCAAAGTGGTTTGCTATTTTGGGTATTGTTATTTTTTGGTTGTGGTCTGCTGCGGTTACCATGTACTCATAGATGTCTTCTGCTGTAATCTTTTTTGACTTACCTATTAATGAACCTACTATTGATAGCTTTTCATTTATCGATAATCCAGTCATATCTTTAAATATAACTTTCTTTATCTTGTTTTTAGGTGGTTGCTCTAGATCACTTTCAAATACTTCTTTAACTACATTGGCTTTTAAGCTTTGGCTTGCGCTGAAGGTAATAAAATTATTTTTACGTTCACATATATAATCGGTAAGTTTTTTAAACTTATCCAATGTCATAGTAGGATTAAGATACCATAATACAAGTAAATGCCACTTAAGTGACTTGTATGTTGTAATTTTCGCAGGCGTCTGAAACAAGTTATAATACTCGTGTGTGCCGTTTTCAAAGAACATGCCCCAATCATATACTTCTGTCGGTATATCGTTGATTGGATTCCTCCGGTATATGATACGGTGATCATACAAGTATTTCATATTCCGGTGTGACATTAGCCTGTTACTATTTATATATAATACCCTAATGTCGCTGTTTTGCGACTGAGCTAAGTTAATTTATTTTTTCTATTTTGACATTATACCACTTACCATATTTTATTTTGTCGTTGACAAGGAAGTCTATTTTGTTTCTCCAACGTTTATTCATCCTGTCTTCGATGTACCATATCCCATTCATTTCGCAAGCTTGAGATATTCTTACAACACTACCTAATGTAAATCCTAATTCTTCTAGGTCACGAGACACTGCTAATATCCTATGCGACCCTGGGCATTCCGGATTAATTTCAAACATAGAAGCAGTATGCAAGTTATCATCATTAGTTTGTTCTGGTACTGCGTGGTATAAAGTAGCTGTAACTAGCTGATAATCATCCGATAACGAAGTCAGGAACGTTTGTATATACTGTTTCGGTTGAGGCCGCAATATCACGCTTACCGCTAATATAGTAGCGCCAATAACCGTGTATAGCATTATTTTCGACTTTGTATTCATCTGGCATACATTGAGGTGGTTGAGTAAATTCTATCCATTGCAAACCTGGAGGTGGTGTTTTTAATACGTCTTTGCATTTGTCAATAGTTAAATGTTTTTTACCATAGCGCTTTGTATATTCGTCGCCAAGCGCCATCATATGTTTGTACAACCAAGTATAGTTAGCTGCATCTTGACGTGCCCATATAGCTGATGGATGGTTACGGTGTGTTGACTTGTATGGCACATTATCGTTGCCAAGCTCGCGATGAGCTGTGCATAATAGTTGAGCGCTTTCAAGAATCATTTTTACTACATGTTTATTGTATTGTAATGTAGCAGCTTTTGTTGGGCACGAGTGCAGATAAAATATGTTCATGGTTGTTAGATTAGTTGCATTGTTATTATAAATGCGGTTAAGCAAATAAGTAATGCAATGGTTGTTATTTTTATTGGGTCGTTACACATATATTATCATATTGCGTTCGTGTCAAGCTTGTAGTTAGCTTGGTCAAGCTCAAGTTGCAGCCTAGCGTTCTCTTCAATTAGTCTTTCGTTTTCTGCACGTAGTATATTGTTTAACTCTTTTAAGCTAGTAATCTTTACTTTTGTTCTGTCAGCTTTTATCGGGTGATCATTTAAAAAGTCTTCATATAGCTCACGAATGTTTGGCTCGTATGAATATGCTTGCTCAAATAATTTAAGCCCGTGTATGGCTGTCGAATGGTCTCTATTGACTAGTTTAGCAATAGCTAATAAAGAATTATTTGTATACTCACGAGCTAGTGTATAATAAAGTGATCTTAAGTATGAACGGTTGCGCTCACGGCTTGTACAATCAAACTTAAATCCAGATCGCCACTCAATTGTTTCCTTAATATATTGTATAGTCATATTATAACGGTTTGTATAGGTGGAACTGCTTAATGTTTTTATTAAAGAATTTACCGATCGAGTCATTGTGTTTCATAGCCATATAAGTTTCAGGTGATACGTTTTCGTATACATAGCTTTTACCTGAGATAAACTTAATTACTAATGCACTGCTTTGGTAGTTGTAGCTGATGCTTACAATTGCAGATGAGTTTACTTTTGCTTTTTCTTTAGTTACTTTTGTTGTCATTTTCTATATCATTTAAAATTAGTGTGTATATATAATCAAGTATTTTTTGTTGTCTTACTAAGCGGTTTAAACTGTGCTCGTACTGTTCAGCTGTCATAAATGGATCACTGCTGTGGTATGGCTCTTTATATTTAGCTTCTAAACTTGCTTGTATACGCTTGGCAAAAACATAGTTAGCAGCTTCGTCTTTAGTTTCTTTATCAGTCTTCATTTTTAACGGTGTCTATGTATTTGTTAATCAGTGCGTTAAGTACCTGCTCGTATGCAGCTTTGTTATCTTCGTCTCCATCTTCCCAACCTATAGCTTTTATAAGTGAGTCAGCAGTCTGTTGTAAAAACTTTAGTTCTTTATCGTTTATCATAATTAGTGTATTAATAATCCTACTCGGTTGTTGTTTGGTGAGAACCACTTAGTGGCATATAAATCAGTTTCAGAAGCGTTGACGTAGTTTTCAAGTACTAGCCACTCGTGTTTTTTAAAGATTTTAGTATGGCGATCAGTATTTTTGTTGATTAAGTGTGCTTGTTTACCTGAGTCACTAAAGATTACATCAAAGTTATCTGGTAGTGTACGCTTTTTGAACATTTCAACCATATTAGTGTAAGCATAGAACTTTACATGTGGCATAACTGCAGCAATATACAGCCATTTATCTAGGTATTTGTCACTGTAGAAGTCACCGGAGTCATGAATACGTACAAAATCAGCTTTCTTTTTATTAATTTCAGCTATCATAAGTGCTTCAAAGTTATCTTGCTTGGTTACCTCGTAGCGTTTTTCAAATGCTGGTTTAACATTACCCCAGATATAAGCACCCTTGCGAGCATAACAAAACTTGATGCAGCCATCAGCCATAGGGCAGGTTAGCTTACCTGATGCTGTTTTGTAAGCTGGTATACCGAAGTTGAACACTCGTTTACCAATTACAGCTGAAGTTTTTTTAAGTTTACCGTTTTGTGTTAGTAGATTCATAGCTTATTGTTTTACAAATATATTATCAACAGTTGTTCGTGTCAACCTTGTAGCATTGCAATTACTTTATCGCAGATCGCGTCGTGTATAGCATCCCAGTCTTCTGATTCGCTATCAATACCAAACTCTTCCATTTGGTCGATAACTACATCATTGATAAAGTCAAGTGCTACATCATATACCATATCTGATATGGCTTCTATCTTACTTGTGTAATCTCTTTTCATAGCTAGTCTTCAATTTTAGTTGAGTATAAATCATCAACTGCAGTAGCTGCAATTTCACTTAAGTATCTAGCTGCATCAGTGAGATCACCTAAAGCACGCACTTCTTCGCGAGACATATCTTCAATACCAGACTCTTCGATGATTGCAATTAGTTGTTCGACTGCAGCTAAAGTGTTACGAGCTGCGCAGTATTCCATATTAGGGTAAGCCATAGTTATAGTTTTTTGATTAGTATAGTTATATAGTTAAATGTACCGAGTACTATAGCTAGCGCTGTAAAAACTGCTGTCGTCATTACAGCGAAGCTAAGTAAGATTGCACCGAGGCGTTTACGCATTTGTTACTTTCTCGTTATCTAGTTCATCAGTAGCAACAGTAAACTGCTCGTTCATTACAATGGTTAGCAGTAGTTGAATGTCTTCTTTGCTGAACCCGTCTTTAATAGAGTCTTTGATAAAATCTTTGATTCTGTACTCAACAGACCATAAGTTAGCTACATTTTTAGCACGCTCCATAAGTGCTTTTGTTTCAAGATAAGCTTCGGTAATGATTACATGGTTTTTCATAGTATGTTATTTAGTTTGTTACGTTTATATTATCAGTTAGTATTCGTGTTAAGCTTGTATTACCAATGTTTCGTTATGTGGTGAGCGTAAAAGTTTTCAAGTATAGCGTTGACTACTTCGATCGCTTCATCATCTAGCTCTTCAATTCTGCCAAGGTCGTACAACATTTCATATAACTCTTCTTGTATAAAGTCAATTGTGCGGTCGTACAGTGTAGCAGCCAACTCTTCGGCTTGCGGTTTAGTAAGTTTCTTCATAGTTTCCGTGTGTGTATAGCAATGTGGTTACCCATTTAAGTGCGGCTAAATATCCCGCATCATACATTCTGTTTTCAGTATACGTTTGTGGATTATACTTTTTAGGGTCATCCCACTCTTCAAAGTAATTTTCAATTTCAACAATTTCACCGTGTATAATACTATCAATTATATTTCTGTCCATATTACTCTTTAATTAATTCGTTGAGGTGAGCTGCTATTTCAGCATAGTTAACTTCACTTAAGAACACATAAGCGTAGTCAGCCATTAGTCCGCGGTACGGCGTGCTTTCAAACACAACTGTATTAGTGTAGTCTTCAGCCCACTGTGCATCAACCGCTTCGTCAAACATATCATCTTCAAAGTCACTGAAGATTTCTAAATACACTCGCCATGTAGCATAGTTAGTCCACCCGTTATATCTAGTATCCATTGTACTCTAATTCAATTTCAGTTGCACACTTGTTTTGTATAAAGCTTAGCATTAGTGAATGGCCAGCGCGGTCACCGCCGTAGTGCTTTAGTAGTGGGTTAATTACATTGTGCCACAACTCTTCTCTGTCTTGTATACTTTTTGTTTGCATAGTTATAATTTATAGGTGAATAATTTGAATAAAGCGATAGCGATAGATAGGAATGCTAATACAGTTAAAGCTACCATACCAAAGCGAAGTATTACTTGCGCTAAGAACTCTAAAAAATACTTAAACTTATTCATCACTAAATTGTTTACCGTTTTCTATTTCATGTACAATTGACCACCAGTAATCAAAGCCCTGAACGGTATTTTTAAACGCTACCGTTTGTGTCATAGTCTTGTTAAACTTTACACGTCTTTTAACTTCATCCCACCCGTCAATTCGTACAGCTTCACCTAAAAACGAATTGTAGATTTGTTTATTGTACTGCCGCAAATGTTTTAATGTTACTTCCATTGTTATTTATTTTAGTTACGTTTATATTATCTTACAGTGCTCGTGTTACGTCTATGGCTCTAAATCCCACCATTCATTATTGTAGTAGCGTGCTACATCTTCCCTTGTACACCACCCAAGAGTAATCATATCATATATGTTCTCTTTATCGTACTTGTCAAAGTCTATTTCCATACTATCTATCTTTTAGTTTATCACCTACCTCTAGCAGTAATGCTTTTATTAAATGCTCCTTATCTGCCTTATCCTCCCAATCACAATCTTGTGTTACGAAGAGGTAAGCATCGCGAACCATTTGGTCCCACCCTTCAGACTTAGCTACTCTTGCTAATTCAACAACAGTATCTTCATTGAAATATCCACTCATATTACTTGTATTTAATTTGTTACACTTATATTATCTTTCGGTAATCGTGTTAAGCCTATATAATCAAAAGTAGGTAAAACGTTAAATAAATAAAATAGTGTAGTAGGTATTACACCGAGTATGACACTATGTCGTGACAAAATGTCGCAAAGTGTAGTGTCAAATTGTCATATAAAAGTACAGTGTAGTGACAAAGTGACATACAGTGTAGCTGGTAACGGAGCGGTGAAGATCAGTTGAAAAAAAATAGCGACGTTAGCCTGTTAAGTATATAATAGTAGGGGGCTAATGTCACTGTTTTGTATTCTCCTTTTGTATTCCGCACTTTTCTCTTTTAAACTAGAACAGAGCGGTGATTTGCTATACGCGTTGCTATACACATCACTTCACAGTGGGTGTATTTTTTTTAGTATTCGTAAAGCACCTCAGCGTTCCATATTACACACTGATCTTTTGCGTCTTCATAATCACTTGCTAGGATAGTGAAACGTTCACCATTTTCTACACACATAAATTTTTTCATATTATTCTAAATCAAAGTTAATGTTATAGTAAGTTCTTGGATCTACTTCGTATCTACCTGACTCGTCTGCATAGATGTCAGTGATCCATGTACCTTCGTGTAATAATCCACCATTCTTTACAATGTCTTTAATACTTGTCATAATTATTTATTTTAGTTACATTATTATTATCTTCATTACTTCGTGTTTACCTTGTGTATAGCACCCCGAAGGGTGGAGATGGATGCTAAAGC
>OBMK010000354.1_pt1 | contig 44004 bp, 37 predicted proteins | sample 1539081 | NCBI WGS metagenome assembly OBMK01 (sample SAMEA3355528, study PRJEB22509) | marine metagenome | biome: marine; feature: river plume; material: water | place: USA | collected 2010-08-07 | depth 0.5 m | reverse complement strand
GAAGTTAAGTCCAACTGAGCCGATGATACTTGGGTAATACCTGGGAAAGTAGGTCACCGCCATTTCATTAATCCCTGCCTCTTAATCGAGCGTAGGGATTTTTTTTTACCTCAAAATGGGATGTAAAATAGTGGGGAATTTTCAAAACCCTATTCGTTCTTAATTGAAAAATAACCTAATTAAATAAAGATAAATGTGTTTGACAAAAAAGATCACACATAAGTATAGGTAAGATAGACATGGAGTTTATCTCACTGGAAATACTGAACTAAAGTTTTGATTCATAAGAAGGGCTTTAGTATGACGGTTTCCTAACGTAATAATAGATGGACTCAAAACCATTTTAATCTGTAGTTAATATTATACGAGTGTTTTAATAATGACTTATTCTTCTTCACTGAAATATTCGTAAAAATAGGGTATCGTTTCAATTCCTTTATAGAAGTTAAACAATCCATATTTTTCGTTGGGTGAATGTATCGCATCGGTATCTAAACCAAAACCAAATAGAACCGTTTTTAATCCTAACTCTTTTTCAAATAAAGATACTATTGGGATACTTCCACCGCCTCTGGTGGGTACCGGTTTTTTACCAAAGGTTTTTTCCATCGCTTTACTTGCAGCTCTGTATGCTTTGCTATCAGTTGGAGTAATAGCAGCTTCACCTCCATGGTGCGGAGTAACTTTTACCCTAACAGAAGCCGGAGCTATGCGTTCAAAATGTTGCTGAAACTTTTGAGTGATTTCATCACTTGTTTGACTGGGAACTAAGCGCATGCTAATTTTAGCATAAGCTTTACTTGGTAGAACAGTTTTAGCGCCTTCACCAATATAACCTCCCCAAATACCATTTACTTCTAATGTTGGTCTAATTCCGGTGCGCTCAATAGTTGAATATCCATTTTCTCCCATTACATCATTAATATCTAGTTGTTCTTTATAGGAGTCTAAACTAAATGGCGTATTTGCCATAGCTGCTCTGTCTTCCGCACTCACTTCGTCTACGTTATCATAAAATCCAGGAATAGTTATGTGTCGGTTCTCATCGTGCATACTGCTTATCATATCACACAGTACATTAATAGGGTTGGCTACTGCTCCACCAAAAGTACCTGAGTGTAAATCGATATTCGGTCCTGTTACCTCTACTTCAACATAGCTTAAACCTCTAAGCCCAGTGGCTATACTCGGAATATTATTGGCTATCATTCCCGTGTCTGAAATAAGAACTACATCTGCACTTAGCTTTTCTTGATGCGCTTTTACATAAATACCTAGATTGGTTGAGCCTACTTCTTCTTCACCTTCAATCATAAATTTAACATTGCAATGTAGCGTATTGGTTTGCATCATGGTTTCAAATGCTTTTAAGTGCATGTAAAACTGACCTTTATCGTCACAGGCTCCACGTGCGTATATGTTCCCGTCTTTTACCGTCGGTTCAAATGGAGGTGTTTGCCACAACTCGTCCGGTACTGAGGGTTGCACATCGTAATGACCATAAACCAGAATGGTAGGTTTAGAGGAGTCTATCATTTTTTCACCGTAGACTATAGGATTGCCGGCGGTTTCTTCTAGGCAAACGTTATCTGCACCTGCCTCTTTTAGCTTAACGGCAGTATATTCTGCGCATCGTCTAACTTCGCCTTTATAGGCTGAGTCTGCACTTATACTTGGTATCCTAAGTATTTCAAATAGCTCATTTAAGAATTTTTCCTTGTTATTTTCTATATATTCCTCTCTGGTCATAGGACGAAGGTATAATAATTGAAGGAATGAAAAAGTGCATAGTTGAATTATAAAGTGCGTGTAAAACGAACGCATATGAGAATGATAAGTCAATTTATTGAAAATGATTGATTAGAGTCCTGCTTTTTAACCGGTTTATTTTGGTTCAGTTGTTTATAGCAAACCGAGTATCTATTTGTTAGCTTTGTAAACAATTTTATATGACTTATAATTCATGAAAAGTATACTAACTTCACCTAAGTATTTTGTGCCTTTATTTTTAATCCTCCTCGTTTATGGATGCTCAAAAGTGCCACTGACGGGAAGACGTCAGATTAGACTAATGCCAGAGAGCACACTTATTCAAGCAAGTTCATTAAGCTATCAGCATGTATTAGACACAGCCAAGATAGTAAAAACAGGAGCTCAAGCTGAGATGGTAAAACGCGTTGGGGCACGTATTGCTGCTGCGGTAGAAAAGTACCTGAAAGAAAATGGTTTCCAAAGTAGAATTGCTGGATTTAACTGGCAGTTTAACCTAATTCAAGATGATAACGTTAATGCATGGTGCATGAGCGGGGGTAAAGTAGCTTTCTACACTGGTATCATGCCTATTTGCAAAGATGAAACAGGTGTTGCTGTGGTTATGGGGCATGAGATTGCGCATGCTATTGCGCGTCATGGAAATGAGCGAGTGAGTCAGAGTATCGTCTTACAGGGATTATCAACCGGGATAGACTTCGCTCTTCTTATGAAAGAAGAACCTGAAACTACTCGACAAATTCTGAATACTGCTTTTGGAGTTGGGGGGCAAGTAGGGATGTTGGCTTTTAGCCGTAAACACGAAAGTGAGTCTGATGAAATGGGATTACTATTTATGGCTATGGCAGGTTACGACCCTAGCGAAGCGCCCAAGTTTTGGGATAGAATGAATAATATAGGTGGTCAAAGACCTCCTGTGATGTTAAGCACTCATCCTGATCCAGGAAAACGTCAAGCGGATCTTCAAGCGCAATTACCAAAAGCTATGGAGATATACAACCAAAATAAGAGATAGTTGTTAGTTTTACAGTGATTAGCACATACAAAAAAATGATAGGAATAGCGATACTGGGATGTTTCGCTATCTCTATGAATACAGGAGGTCTCACTGCAACCCAAATACTTAATAAAGCAGAACAAAAATTATCGTCTTCTACCATAATCGCAGATGTGTCGATAATGATAAAAAGACCTAAATGGACTAAAACAATGGAGTTAAAAACGTGGTCAAAAGGAGTAGACTATGCAATGGCTTATGTGAAAGGGCCAGAGAAGGATGAAGGAACAGTCTATTTAAAAGCTAAAAACGACGTATACAATTACCTTCCAAAAGTCAAAAAAACCGTTAAACTTCCAGCTAATTTACTTAGTCAAAATTGGATGGGAACAGATATGACAACGGATGATTTAGTGAAATTATCTAAACTGACATTGGACTATGAAGCCAAGTTAAGTGGCTCAGCGCAAGTAAGTGGCCGAGACTGTTATGTTATAACTCTAATTCCAAAACCTGAAGCTGATGTGCTTTGGGGGAAGTTAGTTTTATGGATTGATAAAATAGATTTTATACAACTAAAAACCACGTTTTACGACGAGGATCTAGATTTGGTAAATACCGTAATAGGTGGCGATATCAAAAATTTAGGTGGAAAAATGTTAGCTTCTAAATTGACCATGATTCCTGCAGGTAAAGTAGGTCAATCAACTGTTATTACCTATAAAACCATGAAATTTGACACACCAATAGATTATTCATTTTTTGCTAAATCAAATATGCCAAAGGTAAAACCTTAGGGGGTAATATGTATATTTGACCTCACAATATGGTAAGAGGTCTAAAATTATTCGTTTGTTTTATTGCGCTAGGTCAAGTGTATGCGCAGTCAGATTATAAAGTAACAAACAATGTCCCTGTATTTAAACAATGGGTTGTTGATTTTTCAGACAATAGCAAATTGGATGTTGTTGCTATAAACGCAGGAGTTGTGGCCCCACCTCCTTTCTCTAATACCAAGGAAATTAAAGCACAATTAGATGCTCAGCGAAAACGCACATTCTCTGAAAAAAATAAGGTTACGCATAGATCGGATATTGATCCAACAGTACTAACTGGATTTAATGGAAAACCCTTAGGCGCCGCAGGTATTCCTAATGACAATACACTTGCGGTTAGTAACGCAGGTATAGTCGTAAGTGCTATAAATACGAGTGTAAATATATTAGACGCAGAAGGTAAGGGCTTGAAATTTAGAACTCTATCAGGTATAGTAGCGGGTCAGTTGGGTATATTAGACCGTTTTTACGACCCTAAAGTTCTTTACGACCCAATAAATGATCGATTTATTCTTGTATTTCTGGAAGGTAGTGAAAGTAGTGATACGCGTATCATAGTGGGTTTTACACAAACCAATGATCCTACTGGACTTTGGAATTTTTATGCCATCAATGGCAATCCAATAGGTGGTGCAAAATGGAGTGATTATCCGATTATTGCACATAACAAGGAGGACTTATACATTACCGTAAATATTCTTAGAGATAATGAAAGCTGGCAAGAAGGATTTGTGCAAAGTGTTATTTGGCAGGTAAATAAAAACTCAGGATATACAGGAGGTACGCTTATTCAGAATATGTTCTCGGATATTGGTTTTGAGAATAAACCTGTGTGGAGTATATGCCCCGTACAACCAGCTCTAGATATGGACCAAAAGGGTATGTATCTATTATCTGTGCGTCCTGATGCTTCTGCCAACGATACTGTTTTTTTACATGAAATTACTAATACCGCAGCTTCTGGCCAAGCAACTCATATCTTAAAAGTGCTAAAGTCTACCGAAAAATATGGTGTTCCGCCTAGCGCTTTACAACCTAAGCTTGGGTTTAAATTGCAAACAAATGATACCAGAGTTTTATCCGCATCATTGCATTTAGGAGAAATACAGTATGTTCAATCCACTTTAGTTGCTTCTCCTTTAAGCTCAGGTATATATCATGGAACAATTACCAATACGGCTACTAATCCCAGTGTGAGGGGGCGTGTAATTTCTACATTGGGTATGGATTATGCTTATCCATCTCTTGCTTTTGGGGGTCAAACAGCAGAGGAAAATTCTATGATAATGACTTTTTCGCACGTAAGTGAATCGGAGTTTCCGGGTACTAGCGCTATTTTTTATACCTTCAAAGACGGAGTTAACGACTATTATTCGGATGTAAAACCGATTAAATTGGGAGATAGTGTTATTAACACATTCTTAGCAGATTCGATAGAACGCTGGGGAGATTATACTGATATTCAAGCGCAATACAATGATTTAGGCGCGGTATGGTTATGTGGCAGTTATGGAGATGTTTCGGGTAAAAACAATGTTTGGATTGCCAAGGTTCGGTCTAATAATGTACTCCTTAGTATTGAAGAAATGTTTGTTTATCCTAACCCATCAAATGAGTTTATGAAAATTGCTACAATTTTCAAGCACAATGAACTTGTAAAAATTTCTATCATTGACAACTTAGGTAGAGAGGTTAAAAGCATCGATAAGCAGCAAGTAAAGCCTGGTAATGTAGAGTTCTTAGTGGATGTTTCAGGAATTACTGCCGGGAATTATATACTTACCATAGCGTCTGAATCAGGCCAAAAGAGAGTAAGCCAAAAGGTAAGAATTAAGTAGTTAGAACGCTGTTCTATGTTTTGAATTTTATTTAATTGCACATCTGTTTTTATTAATTTCGGATGGATTTATTTAAATATAGTATCCTTTTAAGTTCCGATTATGCTTCTGCTCAAAAATCTCCTATCTTCGAAAGCATGCAACGCCTACTTTTTTTTACTGGTTTTATCTTATCGTTTTATATTGGTTTAGCTCAAGTACAAATCCCTGCGGCTAGTAAACAAACAATGGATTACTATTACAAAGGATCTCAAAGCTATGTTGCAATTGTTAATGAGCGTTTTAAGGAGTCTGATATAGTAGAATTGGGTGGAAGTGTGGGTTCGAGAACAGGAGATATAATCACCTTACATTTTCGCAACTCGTCCCCAAATGAGTTGAAAAATATCACTGGGATAGTCTATCTTCAAGTAGCTAATAAAGTAACACCAAAACTTAGTCGCGTAATTCCAGATCTGCGCGCTGATAGTGTGCAGCGTGGTGACGGACTAACGCAAGGGTATACAGGTAAAGATGTAATTATTGGGATTACTGATTGGGGTTTTGACTATACGCACCCTATGTTTTATGATACGGCATTGCAACATACCCGAATTTTAGCCGCATGGGATCAATTTAAGCGCAGTGGACCAGCTCCAGACGGATTTAGTTATGGAACAATATATGAGGGAGAAGCCGAGCTTCTTGCGGCGCAAAAAGACACTATAAATATATATGGATATGCTACACACGGTAGTCACGTGGCCGGCATTGCAGGTGGCAGTGGAGCAGGTACAGATCATAGAGGTGTTGCCTATGAAGCCAATTACCTTATGGTAACTTTCTTAGCAGATGAAGCTGCTGTTATTGATGCATTCAGTTGGATGAAAGCGAAGGCGAAAGAGTATGGGAAGCGATTAGTCATTAATATGAGCTGGGGATTATACAATTTGGGTCCGTTGGATGGAACATCTTTGGTTAGCCAGGCAATAGATCAAATGTCCTCCGATGGTGTCATTTTTGTCACATCAGGTGGGAATAATGGCGACGAAACATTTCACATAAAAAAGACGTTTGCCAACGATACCTTGAGCAGCCTTGTGGAGTTTTATAATTATGCTGCGAATGCCAATATGTGGGGACAAAGTATTAGCATGTGGGGTGAAGAGGGTAAGACTTTTGGTACTGGTTTTTCCGTTTACGATAATTCCAAAAAGGTTTTAGTTGCGTCGCCTTTGTATGATTTAGCTATAACGTCGGGATATGTTGACTCTTTTATTTTAGCGGGTGTTGATACTGTTTTTTATAATGTACAAATGGATTCACCTCATCCATTGAATAATAAACCTCATATCAGACTGCGTATTAAAAACACCAATACCGCATTAAAAATAGGTTTAAAAGTATACGGGTTGGATGGTACGATCCATATCTACAACGTAACAGAGCTTACTACAGATGTCGGGAATTGGGGAATGCCGCTTTCTGCATATTTGCCTGGCTGGACTGCTGGTGATAACCAATATAGCCTTGGAGAGCCGGCAAGTACGGAGTCCGTTATTACCGTTGCGGCGCATACCTCTGAATTTTATTTCAATGGAAATTCTTACGGTGGAACGATTGCCCCATTTTCAAGTTTTGGACCTACCATAGATGGCCGCATGAAGCCTGACGTTTCTGCTCCAGGTGTAAATGTGGCATCCAGTATTTCATCCTTCACAAACAATAATTATACATTGTTACAAAATGTAAATTTTAAGGGTAAAAACTATCCTTTTGCTCGTTTTTCAGGCACGAGTATGAGTAGTCCAGCTACTGCAGGGGTAGTAGCCCTTATGTTGCAAGCCAATCCATTTTTATCTGCGGAAAATGCAAGAGCAATACTACACGCCACTTCCCGCGAAGACAAAAGTACAGGTGATTTATCTGAAACAGGGGATACACGGTGGGGTTGGGGCAAAGTGAATGCATATGAGGCGGTGAGGTTGTCTGAAACAACTTGTGTACGCAATCCAAATCGTATCGAAGTAGAAGCATTGTGCTTATATCCTAATCCAGCTAATTCACATTTGTATATTAATAGTGCTAAGATTGAGAATGTTAGTATCTATACTGTGGATGGCAAATGCGTATTGAAAAGTGTTGTGGGGCAAAATTCACCCTTAAACATCGCTACCTTAACGGATGGGGTTTACATGCTCCATTTTGATGATGCACGAAGAGCTCCCTTACGATTTTTGGTTTTGCTGCATTAAATAAAGTGAACTTAAAAAAAGGGATTGCTCATACGTGCAATCCCTTAATTTTAGTCTATAGTTTATCTTATTTTTCAGTCTTTATTTACGAATATTAAATCCAAATGAGAAGCCATAGCGTGTACTTGTTTTACTAGGTATTACAAAGATGTTAAGAGGTATATTTAGCTTGCCAGATTTAAGAGAGTAACCTGCAGCCAGAACTACATAGCTTTGTATTTCGACGTTTCCTCTACTATCCATTCTTGTTTTACTTTCCAACTTGTCTAAGTTAGGATTGGAAGTTTGATCAATATCTTCTGCATAAATCCATTTTTCGTTGACCAGGTAGTACGTCGCCTCTCGACCAAGGTTAAGTGACGGTCCTACGGCAAATTCTAATCCATTTTTATTATTTCGAATACCGTTCATAACGGTAAAACTTGGGATAAATAGGCCTTGGTCTAGGCCACTAACCATCGGAAGGAATTCAAAAAGAGCCTGCCATTTACCTTCGTTTAAGTATTGTTTTTCAAACTGGTAACCCATTTGAAAGAAGGCTGGAAGCCCGTCATATCCACCTTCGTTTCTAGGTGCTTTGATTATATCGCCGGTCTCACCACCAAAGAAAGTGTAACCCATTCGAGGTCCTGACAGACTTAGTGTTTGATAATACGGGTTGTTTACCGCACTTTCATACGATTCTTTATTGCTCAAGCTGCGTACAATGAGTTCATCATTGGCTATTCCGACCAGTTCGTTAACGCAAATACTGATCATGGTATTCACTTTTTCTGGAATGTTGAGGAACTCTTTAACTACTTCTTTTTCGAGTGTATTATTTTGTAGGTTGATCATTCTAAGTCTTATAAACATAGCGTCTCCCAATAAATCTGCACTTCCGCTCATTGCGTAGTCAACTTTAAGAATTTCTCCGGCCTTACCAAGGCAGCTTTTACTAAAACAATTTTTTATGTCGAGTTGCGCTGCAGTAAGCGCCTCGTTTATTTCATAGCGGTCAATCATTTCATATTTATTGTGCTTACTAATTTCAATACGGAGAAGTTCAGTTAGTTGATCCGTTTTGAGTTGAGCTCCTAACGCGTCAAAGCTAATAACGGCAAGTTTCGGTTGTTGAGCCACTGCTATCTGTGTTAGAATGGCGAATGCGATAGTTACGATTAATTTGTTCATTATTTCTTTTATTTTGTTACTTCAAAGGTGTGACGTTGATATTTACCATAATAATTGAATATAGTTACTTGATTTATGTAAAAGCTTTTATTTTATCTTTTTTATTAATGTTAAAGCATGCACTGGGCTGTTTTAATATTATTAAAATTTTGTAAAAATTAAAATATTTAATTTTATTAATATAAGGTGTAAATAATTATAGATTTGTAAAAAATAATAAAAATATGAGTCAACGTTTTTTAATTGAGCAGTGCAACGAAAGAGTTGGTAACAAGAATTTAGCTCCCGTACTATCAGAATTACTCGGGATTAATCCTGATGCAGCATATAGGCGCATGCGTTGTACAACTGAATTGAGTTTTAATGAAATTCAAAAAATATGTATTCATTTTAATATTTCTTTCGATTCAGTCATTAACTATAGAGGCAGACTGGTTCCGTTTCAGTTTAATGGCATGTTTCAAGATAAATTCAGCATTATTGGTTATTTAAGTAATATCGAACAAGAGCTTAAAATGTTAGCTGGATTGGAAGATAATAATGGTAGGATTACAATGACAGCGATGGACCTTCCTTATTTTAGACAATTTGGCTTTAAGAGTCTAAGTAGATTTAAGTTATTTTTTTGGCAAAGAAGTGTTTTGAATTTAGATGAATATTCTGCTAGAAAATTTGATGCTGACGAAAGTTTAGGTGAATATGAAGATATAACAGATCGAATATATCAGAGCTATCATGGAATTCCTAGCGTAGAGGTATGGGCGCCAGAAACGCTGGACAGTACCATCAAACAAATTCAATATTATTTAGAATCTGGGCTCTTCGTAGATAGATCTAGTGCTTATCAAGTTTGTGATGATATTGACGCTTTGCTTACAAAGTTGGAAGGTGAAGCGCAGTCTGGACGAAAAAGGATAATTGCCGATCAAGACTTGATATCTAGTACTTTTGAGATGTATCAAAGTGATATATTCCTGAGTAATAACTGTATTCAAGCGGTTAAAGATGGCAGGACCTATACGTATGTTAGTTTTAATTCATTTAACTCTTTGATGTCTTATAGTCCACATTTTTCGGATGAGTGTAATCGATGGATTGAGCAGATACGCTCAAAATCTATTTTGTTAAGTGAGGTTTCTGAAAAATTAAGGTATCAGTTCTTTAAAAGTTTACGATCCAAGCTAGATAACTTACGTGAAACTATTTGATCATTCATTCTAAGGCCAGTTTACCTTAATTATTCATTTTATTTTGAAGTTTTTTTAAAATCGTTATCATTCTAATTCTAATCATTGCTACCTATCTTTGTAACATGCTTAATATTTCATTGATACAGGTGCAATACCTTATAGCTCTTGATGAGCATCGCAATTTTATAAAAGCAGCGGATGCTAGTTTTGTTACGCAGCCAACGCTGAGTATGCAGATGAAAAAATTGGAAGAGGAACTAGGTGTCATAATATTTGATAGGAGTAGACAACCTATAGAGCCTACCGTTATAGGAGCTAAAATAATTAAGCAAGCTAGAATTATATTTAGCGAGACCGCACAAATAGAGACGATTTTAAAAGATTTTACAGGAGACGTAAGCGGCTCACTCAAGATTGGAATCTTACCCACCATTGCAAATGCTCTTGTTCCTAGACTCATAAGTCAAGTCGCACAGAAATACCCCGATTTAAGACTAACTATCAAGGAAGGTCTTACTCACGAAATCATAGATGATCTAGAGCACAATCGATTAGATGTAGGCATCGTTAGTACTCCGTTACATAATAGTAGTTTGATCGAACGACAGTTGTACGTCGAAAAATTTCGGATTTATGTAAATCCAAGCCATCCTAGTTATAGCAAAAGGAGATGGGAGACAGAAGATCTTTTAGCTGATAAGCTTTGGTTGCTGAGTGAAGGAAATTGCTTTCGTACGCAAGCCCTAAATTTGTGTACTATTCCTGATGAAAAATTAAACCATTTAGCCTTAAACTATGAAAGTGGTAGTCTTCAAACACTGAAAAAAATAGTGGATTTAGAAGGAGGTGCTACTTTGATGCCAGAATGGGAAGCTAGTGATTTAGATGAAAACTCAATTGATCACTTACGGGCGTTTAAATCAGATGTAGCAGGTAGAGCTGTAGGACTTATCTATACCAAGTTTTATGCTAAAGATAGGGTTATTAAGAAACTTGAAGAAATGATAAAAAGTACTCTTCCTAAATTTGTTTCTGAAAATAACGACTTGGAAATAATAGAATTAGTTTAACTTATTTTCCGCTTTTGTTTTCCATATTTGAACAAAAAATAAGTTAAGAATAACAAGTTCGAAACCGTAGAACATGTCTTCTATGGGTATAGTAAGTAGTCTAATGCCAATATTCTCATCATCATTGTACCATACGATGGGATTTTCTAATCCAGTGCCTGTAAGTATGCCATTTACTATAAAAAATGGACCGAGTAGTATAGCATAGGTTGTGAAAATCTTTGGTAGCCAATCTACTTTTGCCACATGTTTTAATACCAAAAGAACAATAGCGAGACTGATAAAAGTGCTCGAGGTATAAAGTTTAGGGAGTAAATATAGTCCAATCGCCAATAAGCATATTGAGAATGAATTCACAAAAATAGATTCAAATCGTTGAGTCCATTTGACGTTTAAGTAATGTTCTACGCATGCGAATGTAAAAATGCAGGCGAAGGGAACGCAGAAAAAGAATAGTACCTCTTCAATGGGGAGGTTAAAAAACGATATTCCAGTGAGATAAGTATCGTTGAATCCCCATACGCCTATGTGGGTAAATAAAATATCCCAAGCAATGAATATACTTGCTACAACAAGGTTGGCCTGAAATAAAGGTTTGAACTGTTTGTAAAATTGAACTTTAGAGTCAAACGACAGAGCTAACGGGAAGAATATGGTGAAGATATCGATAGCTAAGTAGGTGAAGTTCATATTCTTCCTTTATTTTTTGTGATCTTTGAAATACTTGCTGGGTACAAGTAGCATTCCAAAACATTCGCCATGCTGTTTCCCAAGGTGTTTGTGATGTACTTTGTGTGCTCTTCGTATGGCTTTAAAGTATTTTGAATTACTGTTTCTAAATATCTTAAAGCGCTGATGTATAAATATATCGTGCACGGTAAAGTAGGCAAATCCGTACAAGGTGATGCCAAGACCGATCCAAAAATAGAGATTGAAATCAGCCAATGAGCCTAAAATAATACCCACAGATCCTGGCAGTGCGAAGAATAGAAAGAAGTAATCATTGTGTTCAAAGAATCCTTTAGTTTGCTTGTTATGATGGTCTTCGTGCAGGTGCCAAAGAATACCATGCATTACATATTTATGAGTAAACCATGCAACGCCTTCCATGGCTATGAAAGATCCTAAAGTTATCAAAATGTGGAGTAAAACGGGATTCATATTGTATCTAGGTTTTGAACGGATTAAAGTTGTTTTAAATATTTTTCATGAGAATAACTGCTTAGAGTAAGTTCATTTTATATTGCAACATACTCTTAGTCATAAGGCCAAATTTAGCACTGTTGCTTATACGAACTCGTTTGGTAAGTATACTACTTGCTGGCACTTTTCTTATTTTTTTAAATAAGGAATAGTAATAAACATAGGCGAGGTGAACTCCAGCCTTAGATGATGATGGTAGTTTCTTTATTCCTACTAGTGCATCTGCAAATTCTTGTTCTATCTCTTGTTCTATTTCTTTTTTAGCCTCAGCCGAAAAATTATCAATGTCGAGATTCGGAAAATAGGTGCGACCTAGGTCTTGATAATCTGCTTTTAAATCACGTAGGAAATTTATTTTTTGGAAAGCAGATCCAAGTTTCATAGCGAAAGGCTTTAATTCATCATAAAGTTTTTGTTCTCCATTCGTAAACACTTTAAGACACATAAGTCCAACTACCTCTGCAGAGCCAAGAATGTATTCGTCATAGGCATCAGGGGTGTATTCCACTTTTTCTAAATCCATTTCCATGCTTTTTAAAAATGTTTCTATTAAGTCGAGATCGATGTTGAACTCACGCACAACATTTTGAAACGCATTAATTATTGGATTGAGGGAAATGCCTGATTGTATACTTTCGAATGTTTCGTCTTTAAACTTTTCGAGTAATTTTTTTTTATCGTAACCTTCAAAACTATCTACAATCTCGTCAGCAAATCGCACAAATCCGTAAATCGCATAAATAGGGTTACGTAAAGTGTTGTTTAAAAAGAAAATACCCAGCGAGAAACTAGTACTATAAGTTCTGGTGGTGAGCTTACTGCAACTTACAGATACGGTATCAAATAATGATTTCATTTTGAAGAATCTAAGTGCGATGATATGATATTTGAAGCTATTTTACCAGAAATAAGTGACGGAGGAACCCCTGGACCCGGAACGGTAAGCTGTCCGGTATAAAATAAGTTCTTTACTTTTTTATTTCTCATTTTAGGTTTTAATACAGCAGTTTGCATTAATGTATTGGCTAATCCGTAAGCATTTCCTTTATAGGAGTTGTAGTCTGAAATAAAATCCTTAACACAATATCCTTGCTTATAATCTATATGAGATAAAATCTCAACATTAAATTGTTGTTCCATTCTAGCTATCATAATCTGAAAATACTTTTCTCTTATCTCTTCAGTATCTTCTAAATCTGTAGCTACTGGCATAAGTAAGAAGAGATTTTCGTGCCCTGTCGGCGCTACATTATTATCTGTCTTTGATGGGCAGCAAACATAAAAAAGTGGTTTATTGGGCCACATAGGTTTTTTATAAATTTCTACAGCGTGCTGCGTTATATCCTCGTCAAAGAATAAAGTGTGATGATTGATATTCTCTAATGTTTTATTTAAACCAATGTAGTAAATCAGGCTAGATGGGGCGAATGTTTTTTTGGACCAATAATCTTCGGTGTAATTTCGGTATTTTGGTTCCAGTAGCTTGCTCTCTACGTGGTGATAGTCTGCAGAGGCGAGCACAACATCTACGTGTATTATTTCTCCATTAACAAGAATAGAGGAGGCTTTAGAATCGGTTATGTTTATTTTTTCAACGTTCGCATTGATATAAAATTTGGCACCACATTCCTCGGCTACTTTTTGCATCGCTTTGGTCACTGAAGCAAAACCATTTTCAGGGTACCAAGTGCCCATTTTCAAGCCGGCATAGTTCATTAGGCTATATAATGCGGGCGTATCTTGTGGCATAGCTCCCAAGAATAGCACCGGAAATTCCATTAAGGCAATCAACTTAGGATGAGAAAAGTAGGAGCGAACATGCTTACTAAAGGAGCTGAAAACTTGAAGTCTAAAAACCCCGCGTATTAACTCAGGCAATAATAATTCTGTAACAGAATCCCCAGGTTGGTATATAACATCTCCCATGCCTACTTCATATTTATATGCAGCCTCTTCCATAAACTTGTCGAGTTTTTTGGAACTCCCAGGTTCTAAGGATTCGAAAAGTGCACGAAGGTCATCGTAGTTTTCGGGTACGCTCATTTTATCGTCTTTACCAAAAACGATGTCGAAAGAAGGATTTAGTATATGCAGTTTATATAAGTCGGAAACTGAATAACCAAAGTCTGCGAAAAACTTTTCAAATACATCGGGCATCCAATACCAACTGGGCCCCATGTCAAATGTATATCCATTATCAGTTTTAAATTGTCGAGCGCGTCCACCGATCAGCGCATTTTTTTCATAGACGTATACATCATGGCCTTGCTTGGCTAAATAAGCAGCGGCACTCAATCCAGAGAAACCAGATCCAATAATGGCAATTTTAGACATATTTTTACTTAATCTTATTAAAATGAGAATGCTGCAGAATCGTTGTTACCCTTTACGTCCTGAACAAGGTCCATAATTTAACAAATAAAAGGAACTAATGTTTATTAAAAGCAGGAATTCAGATAAAATGTATGTCATTTTTTTACGCAAAGATTTGAATTAGTAGTCAACCTGTTATGCTCAGCGAAACTGCAATTAGCAGGTGATTTGATATGGTTCGGGTTAACAACCGTTTTAAGCGATCATTTCTAGTTGTTTGAGGTGCTTATCGTACTGGTATTTGTTAAAGTTGGCCCACATAGGAGGCGATTCTCTTTTTTGACCATACATAGTATCCAAACAGATATTGTTGTCCTTATATTTAGTAAAAAGTATTTCGACTATCTTGAAGAAAAACATATCTAAATTTTGGATATCGTTTAACTCTTTTTGTAAAGTAGTGTAATTTTCAGCTTCTATATCAAGAAGCCGTAAAATAGATAAAATTTCAGTTTTTTCTTCGGCGGTAATGGTTGTCGAAAATCCATATTTTAAGCTTTTGAAAACAAGAGAGTTCCAGTGAACACTGTCATGGCCCCAAGCTACCTCTGGCAAATGGAGTGAGTGCTCACAAATGATAAGAATTGCAAAAAGAACATCACTTAAATAGGACGCGGGAAACTCATCGAAACTTCTAAATTCAAAACCACTTTGGTACATTTTTTCTTGGTTAAAATCAAGTCCCATTTCCGGGAGTAAAGCATATTCCATATCTGCTTCAATCTGATCTCTCCACCAAATATTTTCTTCTTTTTCGAATTTGAGTAGTTTCCTAAAATCTTCGGTGTGAAAGGTTAAAATTTTGCCTTTACTCATTGATTTATGGAAGGTTCCTACTCCGGTATATCTAGACATGGCATTCCGCATAGACCCTAATGCAAAGTTTTCTGTCATTCCAGTCTTTTTGCTGAGCACACCCATGATATCAGGGCTTCCTAGGGTTGATATAAAAAAAGGCTCAAACCATTGTAATAAGTATATAGCATTGGTATGTGTTTTTTCGAATTTCGGGTAGTCTACAATCCTACTATACTCGCTTAGGGTGGGTAGGGTAATATGAAAATGATAGGTACCATTATTAAATAGAACAAGATTCTCAAGGTTAGACATAAACATGTTAATTCCTGAGTTGTATTCTGGGTAGTGTAACTCTTCTTTAATCACCTCTGATTCGTTAAGTTTATCCAGAAAGAGTTTTTTGGTGGTTTTAAGTTCGTTGCACGAATCGATTACCGTGCGGTTTTCAAAGTATTTAGTGACAAATTCTATCGAATCACCGTCAAAAGTAACAGAGCCCATCGGGTTGTTTTTTTGCACAACCATACTCTTTATATTATAGGGTTGGCTTTTTAGAAAGAGTTCTAAAATAGATTCACCTGCATACTCAGGATTTTCCTTGGGGGCGTAATCTGCCCTTGCATCTGTTTGAGAGTAAAGTGTTTTGTGTTGGTAGTTTTTATCTAATTTATCTAGCGAATGGCTGTTAAGCATTCTGCTCACCTTATAATTAGTTATCGGATTAATTGCAGTATTTAAAATTCTAGCTAAGCTGCCTGGCTTATAGCATTTTCTGTAATCTATGCTGTAGCGCTCGCAGCCCATTTTTTCTTGAATAAATTCGCCTGAAACCTCAAGATATTGTTCAAATTGCAAATAGGTTTCATTCTCTAGCCCCATACCCCAAGACAATTTTTGTGTAGGATTTTCTTCCATTGTTTTACTTTTTATTGGTTTTTAAGTGTGGCTGGGTAATCAAGGAAAGTGACCGTTGAATGCTCAGGTAATCTAGATAATATGTCGGAATTCTAATCGTGGTAGTAAAATACATGAGACGAATAACGTTCATGATTCCACCAGTCTTTTCTTGCCTTTGCGAAGTAGTTGTAATTTAATTTTCCTGCTTGAGATTGAAGAGGATATACGACAATACCGTTTTCTCTGAAGGCCTTTTTCTTATCTGTTTCTGGAACTATGGGCACAATATGTCCAGAGAGTCCTACTATTTTTCTTTTGGCACATATTATGGCAACACCACCTTCGGTGTTTACTTTATGCTGAATGGCATCTAAGTCATACATCCTTTTCCAGCCAAAACTAGCACCCCATTTTAAAAACCAATCATGTATAGCGCTGGAATAAATATGGTCAACTGTCTTCTCAAAAATGGGTTTTACGTCTTGTCCATTGAGAATTTTGGTAAGTGCGTTATCCGTCCACCAAATACGAGGAAGATATACTCCAGCAAAGTAGCAATAGTCATATGCATAAACGTTACAATAGGTATCCTCTTCTGTACGCTGATATCGAATACTTTTAATTACGTTCAACTGTTCTATCAGTCGGCGTAATGATTTAATCTTGGTCTCAAAGTTAGATATATCTCGAAAGGAGATAGACTCATCCATCATTGGATGAATTTTTTCTTCGGCAGAGTCTAATCGAGAATTTAGATGTGGTGTTAAATGAGCTTCTTTAATCCGCTCATCTATTCGGGTATCTTCCACGATTTTTATGGTTCTTTTCACTGTACTTTAATCGGTCGATTTGATTTCCTGAATGCTAAAGTAAGCAACATTATTTTACAGTAAAAAAATCTAATTGTCGATTATTTAAAATCAGATAAATCTAATTTTTATAATCCCATTAAAACATCCATAGGGTCTTTGCCCATAAGCATCGTTTCTGGATTTTCCAGGTAATTTTTAACGGTTACGAGGAATCCTACAGACTCTTTACCATCAATAATTCTATGGTCATAGCTTAGCGCTACATACATAATAGGTCGAGCTACGATGTTTCCATTTTCTACTACAGCACGCTCTACAATGTTGTGCATGCCAAGTATAGCACTTTGTGGTGGATTAATAATCGGAGTACTTAGCATACTACCAAATACACCTCCATTGGTAATTGTAAATGTACCGCCGGTCATGTCAGGTATAGTGAGCTTGCCATCTCGTGCTTTTAGTGCTAGACGTTTTACTTCAGCTTCTATTTCCCACATGGTCATATGTTCAACATTGCGCATAACCGGAACCATAAGTCCTTTTGGGCTGCTTACGGCTATAGAGATGTCAACAAAATCGTTCATTACCATTTCTTCTCCATCAATAAAAGCATTAACGCTAGGATATTTTTGTAGTGCGAGCGCACAAGCTCTAGTAAAGAAAGACATAAAGCCAAGGTTTACACCATGTAATTCGCTAAATTTTGCTTTGTACTTATCTCGAGCCTCGAAAATAGGTTTCATGTTTACCTCGTTAAAGGTTGTTAGCATGGCCGTTTCATTTTTAGCAGCTACGAGCCTACGAGCTACTGTTTTTCGCAGGTTGCTCATTTTCTCACGATGTTGATCACGACTTGCCTCACTTGGAGTGCTATAGTCAAATGCCCCAGCCTCCGCCATCATTGCATCGTATTTAGTTATTCTTCCGTCTTTTCCTGTGCCTTTAACAGCACCGGAATTTATACCTTTTTCAGCTAATATTTTACTGGCGGCAGGACTAGGAGTGCCAGTAGCATAAGTAGTTTCAGTAGTTTTAACTGCCTCGGCTTTAGGTGCTGAAGGTGCTTCTGTTTTTGCAGGTGCTTCACTCGCTACAGGAGTATCTTTCTTTGGAGCCTCCGCGTCAGTATCAATAGATGCTACCACTGCACCTATTTCAACATCAGTGCCTTCTTCGACTAATATTTTAAGAATTCCAGATTTCTCTGCATTAAGTTCAACAGTTGCTTTATCGCTTTCTAGTTCTGCAACAGCTTCATCCATTTCTACATAATCGCCATCTGCTTTAAGCCATGATGATATTGTTACTTGAGTGATTGATTCGCCTACAGAAGGTATTTTTAGTTCAATTGCCATTTTCTAAAAGTTATTCAAAGGTAAAATAGATTTTGTACTTCGTCTTTATAAAAGGCTAAAGATTTCAACTTGATTTTTAAGAGCTAAATCTGTTTAAAATACTTGTGGTATCAATATTACCGCAAGGCGACAGGATTCTAATGAAAAGGTTATTGTAAGGTGTGAATAAAAACAATTCTGCTACACATGTACAAAGGCAGAAAAAATCGCCCTAAAAACGAATAATTTGCATCACACTCTGCAAAGCATTTGTACTTTTGAACCTTAATGAGCTTACAGCGATGCATAAATACCTTAATCAGTCACTTGCCTGGCGAGTATGCTGTGATATCGCCAGGTAGCAGAAATGCACCTATTATATATGCTTTAGAAAATAGCGCAAAGACTTGTCAAAGTATAATTGATGAACGAAGCGCTGCTTTTGTAGCTTTAGGAATAGCAAAACAAAGTAAACAACCCGTTATTTTGTGCTGCACTAGCGGTACTGCTGCTATTAATTTTTATCCTGCCATTGCAGAGGCATTTTATGCTCGTGTGCCGCTTATTGTACTTACTGCTGATAGACCTGCAGAGCAAATTGATGCTTGGGATGGTCAAGCCATCCGCCAAAAAGGTTTATATAAAAACCATGTGCGTGCCGAATTTCAAACAACGGATAATTACGAGGATGAAATATCCTTTAAAGATATAGCGCTTCGGGTTTCCAATGTACTTAGTACAGAGATAGCTGGGCCTATTCACATCAATGTGCCCATTCGGGAGCCTTTTTATCATTTTACTTCGGAAGGTTTAAGTGAATCTCTTTTAGCTAACTATATCCCACCTTCTATTACCAGGATAAAAGTGGAGTCTTTAGCACATCACTTTAATTGGGACTTGCAATTCAAAAAAGTATTGGTTTTTAATGGCATGCAAGATGGGGAGCAAGTAGAGATAGAGAATGAAGAGAATACCGTCATATTATCAGATATAACCAGTAACAGAATTAGTAAAATAAGCTATTGGGATGCCATGCTCTTTTCAGGTATTAGTAAAGAAAATGGACTTGATTTTTTGGCAGTGCTAAGGCCAGATATACTGATTACAACAGGCACAACAACTGTTTCTAAAGGACTAAAGAAGTTTTTACAACATTATAAACCCCCAGTACATGTTCATCTTTCGGCATATGACGAAGTAGGTGATATGTTTGGGACTAGCCCCGTAATCCTTAATCCCAAGGTAATTTCACATATTAATTCAGCGCATCATGATTCAAGCAAGATTCAGGGATCGGCTTATTTGCATGCATGGACCAATTTAAGTAATGAGTTTCAAAGTAGATTTGCCAAGTTAGATTGGTCTAGCTTTAATGAGTTTTGTGCGGTTAATTATATCTTAAGTAAGCTTCCAAATGAGGCCGTGTTACATGTAAGTAATTCAATGCCCGTAAGGTATGTTTCTTATCTGCATAATAATGAACTAACTAAAATTACCATGTATGCCAATAGAGGCACAAGTGGGATAGATGGAAGCACAAGCACTGCAGTAGGTCATGCACTGACGGTTTCTGAAGATGTGTATTTGATTACGGGCGATATTGCATTTTTTTATGATATAAATGGTCTATTCAATACGGCCCTGCCTACAAACCTTAAAATCATTATACTCAACAATAGTTCAGGTGGTATTTTTGAAATGATAGAAGGTCCAGATCTATTAGGAGATGCTCTCAAGTATCAAACTACGCCTCATTCTTATACCGCAGAGAACCTTGCGCAGCATTTTAAATTAGGTTACTACAAAGGAGATACCTTGGGTTCTTTTGCAAAAGGCATGGATAAATTAATACAATCTAAAACTGCTTCCATTTTGGAAATTTTCACTTCTCAGGAGAGCAATATTGAATTTTATAGCAGCTTCAAAAAGCTTTGAAGGCTGCAATACGTCACAAAAAGTTTTGGTAATTCGATAAAAACTTTATTTTTGTTTTATACAGTAAATCAATTAATCAAAATGAATTTTAAAATAATTATAATGGTGCTTGCAATGGGAAGTCTCTTCTCTTCTTGCGTAGTGGCACACACCGCTCAGGTTACAAATAATCCTGTGGGCTCAAAAGTTGGAGTTGCGTCTGGAGGTTTAATGAAGAAAGACTTAGATTTCTCGTTCCAAAAGGCAAAGGAAAATGGCAATATTTCAAAAGTTGGAATTGCAGAGTTTAAAATGACTCAAATACTTATTTTTCCAAAAGTTAAAACAACAGTAACAGGCGAATAATTATGAAAAATATTAAAATATTACTTTTGGTAGGGACTGCATTTTTTGTCACCTCTTGCACCGTTACGAGACCATTTGCAGTAACAAATAACGAGATAGGAGATGCTGTTGGGACCTCAAAAACTACACTTATTTTTGGAACATCGGCAGGTCCAAATCTAGAGCAGGCCTTGTATTCTACCAACAAAGACTTTGGTCTCATTGAGGCAGCCAAAAATGGAAACATTGATAAGATAGCAACCGTAGATGTAAAGACATCAAACTATGGTTTTATAACTCAAGTTAAAATAATTGTAACAGGAACAGAATTAAAATAATATGAAGGTTAAAAATATAACAAAAGCACTATTCACAGGTTTGTTCATTATGTCTATAACCGCTTGTAGCGTAAGTGGTCCGCTTTTCGTAACAGATAATCAAGATGGAGGTAAAGTAGGTAAGTCAAGTTACAGAGTTCTTTTTGGTTTTGCACTTGATGGTGGCGACGCGTCTATTAAGAAAGCTGCTGAAAATGGTGGGATCACCAAAATTTCAACGGTAGATCAAAAAATCGAATCAGGTCTTTTAATATCTCGTGTGGTAACCGTGGTTACTGGAGAATAATTGATAATAAATTCAATCAAATACTATTAAATCCCTAGGTTTGTGCCTAGGGATTTTTTTATGCGATTTTTTTTAATTTCAGTTTTTTTGATAGTGAACAGTTGGCTGATGGCTCAAGAGGAAACCACCATTAATCACTATCAAAAAAAATGGGAAACAGATTCTATTCACCGCCCTTGCGAGATATGGGACTCTAGAGATTTACTCATCGTCTTTCCCGATTCTTCGTGCACTAATGGAATGATTACCGTTAAAAAATTAGTATGGCAAAACACCCGAGGGTATAGCTACAGACTCACATTTACGAATCACATGGTCAAAGAGGTAATCATAGAGGGGAAGGGCAAAAAGAAGCTAGCTATGCTTAGTGCTTATCGTGAACAGCTTACTAGTGAAGTGCAAAAGGGAAGTTGTTACTTCAAAGTGGAATTAGAGCAACTCGGAAGAAGAAGTCGCTTGAAGTGTATCGTCTATGCCACTTTAGGAAGCTAAATATTTGTGGGATCGTAGCATCATCAGGTTAAGTTGGCTAGACAACACTTTCCCCCTTTAACTGTTATACTCCTTAACTTATCATTAAATTCGCACTCGTGGGACATACAGAAACATCCGATCGTAAGAAAGATCACATAGAAATGGCTTTTGAGTCTGTGGTGGCAAACCAAGATAATCGGTTTTACTACGAACCTCTTTTTAGTGCACATCCTAAAGGCGACCTAGAAAAAGTATTTTTTGCAGGTAAGCAAATGAATGCACCACTTTGGGTGAGCAGCATGACAGGCGGCACAAAAGAAGCCGGAACCATAAACAGAAATTTAGCACGAGTATGTGGCCAATTCGGACTGGGTATGGGCTTAGGAAGTTGCAGAATAATTTTACATGACGATGAATATCTTTCGGATTTCCAACTTCGTAAAGAAATGGGTGATTTTCCCTTGTATGCTAATCTTGGAGTTGCTCAGATTGAAGAGCTTTTTGACGCAGGTAAAGAGTACTTAATTTCTGAATTAATTAAGCGAACAGAGACGGATGGACTTATTATTCATGTGAATCCGTTACAAGAATGGTTGCAGCCTGAAGGTGATATTTTTAAAACATCTCCGTTAGAAATCATCCAAAAAACATTGGAATTAGATCTTAAGATAATCGTAAAAGAGGTAGGTCAAGGATTTGGGCCTAATAGTTTGAGAGCATTGATGAAGTTACCGCTTGCAGCTATAGATTTTGGTGCACATGGTGGTACTAATTTTAGCAAACTAGAAATGCATCGCAGCTCAGAGATGCGACATGAGGCATATGATAAGGTAGCTGAATGGGGGCACACCGCCAAAGAGATGGTTGGATTTTATAATTGTCTAGCAGAAGAATTAGGTGAAAATAATAAAAAAGCAGATATCATCATAAGCGGTGGCGTTAAAGATTTTATGGATGGATACTATCACACCCAGCGTATAGACGCAAATGCCATTTACGGACAAGCTTCGGCCTTTTTAAAACATGCAAGAGGAAGCTACGATGAGCTGGAAGAATATGTTGAGTTACAGTTAAAAGGATATCAATTAGCTAAAACCTATTTGACATTAAGATAAATGATTAAGGGATTCAGTAAATTAACTAAGGAGGCTAAAATAGAGTGGCTCATTGCCAACTATTTTAATGGTGAAGAGAAAGCACGAGAAGTGCTTGTGAGCTACTGGCATAGCGATGAAAAATTACAAAAGCTTCACGACGAGTTTATAGAAAACACCGTGTCTAACTTCTATATGCCTATGGGTATTGCTCCTAATTTCTTAATAAACGGGAAGGAATATGCCGTGCCCATGGTTACCGAAGAAAGTTCGGTAGTAGCGGCAGCGGCAAAGTCTGCTAACTTTTGGGCTGATAAAGGTGGTTTTAAAGCCACAGTGAAAAGTACGACTAAAATAGGCCATGTTCACTTTTTATGGAAAGGGGATAATACAGATGATTTAACTTCATTTATAGCAGGAATAGTACCCAAATTTTATACCGAATCAAATAGTATAACGGCCAATATGCGCAAGCGTGGTGGGGGAATACTTGCCATAGAGTTAGTAGATAAAACAGCGGATATACCGTATTATTATCAACTAGAAGCTGAGTTTGAAACCTGTGATAGTATGGGTGCTAATTTTATTAATTCATGCTTAGAGAAATTTGCAGATGTACTAAAAAGTGAAATAGCGAATGCTTCTCTTCCGGTGAATGAAGTTGAAGTAGTGATGTGCATTTTAAGCAACTATACGCCTAAGTGCCGGGTAAAAGTAGAGGTAAGCTGCCCCATAGCACAAATGGTAGAAGGCACAGACATGTCACCTCAGGCGTTTGCCGAGCGATTTACAACTGCGGTACGCATTGCCGAAACACAGCCTTATCGTGCAGTAACACACAATAAGGGTATTATGAACGGTATCGATTCTGTAATTCTGGCCACTGGAAACGACTTTAGAGCGATAGAAGCGAGTGCACATGCTTATGCAAGTAAGGATGGCAGATACAGTAGTTTGACCCATGCAGATATGAGCGATGGTCAATTTAAATTTTGGATAGAAGTGCCTTTAGCATTGGGTACGGTAGGTGGTATTACAGGATTACATCCTATGGTAAAATTTGCGCATCAAATGATGGGCAATCCAAGTGCTGCAGAACTTATGATGATAAGTGCTGCAGTGGGTTTAGCGCAAAACTTCTCCGCTCTTAGAAGCCTTACTACCACAGGCATACAGCAAGGTCATATGAAAATGCACCTGCTCAATATTCTGAACCAACTGGAAGCTACCGAAGAAGAAAAAGCGATGATCGTACGGTTCTTCATTAAAAACACGCCGCATCATGCAGAGGTAGTAAGTGCTTTCCAACGAGTGCGCGGCGGTGAGGTGATAGCGTAAGTGACGGTAAGTTGACGCAGCCGTGGTGTGCGTTCATTATTTATTTCGATATTTGTTGTGTTATGCTGCGATACCTATCTCTTTTTATATTCCTCGGTGGCCTCTGTTTGCTGGATTGGAGCTGTTATAAAAAATGTGGAGACTCAAAGGCATATAAGGTTAAGCTAGCCCATATTTCAAATTTGGTATTTGAAACAGATTCTGTTGGAGTATATACAAACGATTTGAGTTCGGGAGACACCGTTAATTATAGTTTAGTAGGAATGGCTATTTATTTTGAAAACAGAATGGTTTATCATCTTAGTAATGGACTTGGATTCTCGGCATATGCGGATTGTGTTGTACCTTTTTATTTGCAACAAACCACTATTGATTCTGTCAAAATTTTAGAAACGGAAAATGCACAGTCGAGTAATGTGAGTGATCAATTTGGGATGATATCTAGCGTTGGAAGTAAAATTCCATTTACAAATACAGATGTTTTTTTGAAAAATATCCAAACCATTATAAGCGATGACGACAGGTGTCATCTTGTTATGCTGAAACGGCCAACTACAATATCCGAGAAAACATACACCATTCAATTCTTTGACTCCGACGGGAACGTTTTCGAAACCACTACAGATCCTATTATCATAACACCGTAAACGAATAGACTATTTAACAAATCAGTTATACAAGATTATGAAACGAAATATTCTTTTAGGATTTTTATTAAAAGGACTAGTGTTACTGGAGTGGGGATGTGGTTGTCAAGACTGGAAGGAAAATTATAAAATTGTAGAATTTGAAAGGATTGATTTGATTAGTTATCAGAAATATATTGCCGCAGATACAGTCAAATTTGATACCCTACTTTTTAGTGCTTTCCCAGTTGTCGAACTTGCTTCTTCTTTTGATTGTATAGGTGGAAGTCAGTTTTCGGCTTATGCTACTTCACCATGTGATCCAGTACCATTTTTAGTTAATACATTTGACTCTGTGAAAGTTACGACTGTAATTAGCGATAATATTGTCGACATCAGCTCTCTTATCGGGGTTGTGAAGGCCACTTACTACCGTAATCCAAACTACTCCTATGACATTATTCCACTAAAAGACAAAAGTGGTGTAAGTGCGGTATTATCAAGCTTATACCTTCCTTTTCTTTTTGGGTTTGTAAATCCTCCTTCATCCATGATTGATTCCGCAATTACTTTCCAATTCTTTGACTCCGACGGGAACGTTTTCGAAACCACCACAGATCTTATTATCATAACACCATAAATAAACATTCCGCCATTTAACAAATCAACGAAATACAATGAAACGAAACATACTTTTACTTTTTGGATTGATAGGGTTGGTAATGCTGGATTGGAGCTGCACCAAAACAAGTATAGGTGGAGGTGGGTCAAAGTTTCATGTGATAGGCGTTGGGAAAGCCGTAATGTACGAAATAATAGGCAATGACCCTGCTTTTGTACCCGTAAATGAGTTGCCGTATTACCAAGCTGAATTGTGGGTAGGACTAGAAACCGAGCGTATTACTAAAAACGCTAATTCAAATTATTCTGCATGGGCAATGCCTGCGCCTGAGTGCGATTACAGACCAGATTCTATGAAGATTTTTAGAAACAATACAGAAATAACGCATCTTTTTTTTATGGACAACCTAGAGGTTAACGAGGCTATAGGAGCACTTAACAACAATGAATTTTTTACAGGTTTTTGTGAAATTGTGTTGAAACCCAAAGATGCATTGGCCAACAACCAATTCTCTAAATACACATTTAAATTATTTAATAAAGATGGGTCTATTTTTGAAACAACAAGCGACTTTCTAAAAATTACACTTTAAATATGAATAGAACAATATTATCAATCATAGGCTTACTCGGTTTCGTTATGCTGGATTGGAGCTGCTTTCCCAATAATAGAGGATGCGGCGGCGATTATAAAGACAGTAGTTACACTATAAAGGGTGTTGATACTACAGTTATTCTTAGTCTTAAAGAAACGGTAAATGCCAGTTGGGATTTGTATAAATCAGGAGATACCGTGGCAGTTGACAAGTTTCGAATACATGTAAAACTCCTTAGAGAACTAATTTCCTACAACCCTAAAAATCACGATTTTGGTACTTCGACCTTTGCAGAGCCATGTCCTACACCTATCGATATAAACGACTGGGAACTTGATTCTCTGCACGTAGTGCAAATTATCAATGGTCAAGAAACGGAATTGGATTCTATTGTTATGAGTACTAATTATTATCACGAAGAACTAGCCTTAGATTGGAGTGAACCAATTAACCGTATTATGCTCAACAACCTGTTGTGGTCAGATGAATACGTTACGTTTAGCATTCTAAAGGCACCCAATGAAGTTCAAGTGCAATCCTATCGTATATCTTTTTACCTTACAGACGGACGAATTTTTGCGACAACTACAGCACCCATTCTAGTAAAACCATAAATTATGAAACGAAATGTACTTATCCTATTCTTCATAATCGGACTTACAGCGTTAGAGTATGGATGTAAACACGAACCCCTATCTACGGATAAGTGTGATCGAAAAACCCATATGTCGGTTACAGGGATTTTACAAGATGCCAGCCTTTTGCAAGTAGACAATGGCGTTCTTTTAGAAGTAGATTCTGGAGGAGAAGTGAATTATTCAAAACTGGTTATTCGTTTTTATGGGAAGCCAGAACTTATTTCAAACAACAGTACCTATAGTAATTTTAGCGCGTATGCTATAGCTGCGGCTTCTTTTCCTGTTTGTTGGGATTTGAGGAGAATACGTGTTGAGGGTGTTTCGGCTAATGGAACAAAAGATTTAACGTCTCTATTTAGCCTATGTGACAATTACGTAGGGATTGGTTCCGTTCCTATAACGAATGATGAAGCGTTTCGAAATGCGGTACTGCAAATGGTGGTTGGGACGCCTGTTGTTTTACATCTAACTATGCATCAAGCACCAGAGGTGCAGCAAGAAATGACTATTCGCGTAAAATTTGAGAATACCGATGGCCGAATTTTTGAATTTACTACCGCTGCTTTTACCATTACACCGTAAATTTCACTTAATGAGTTGTACTAAACTCTGCCGTTAAGTCACACTTTCTATTTGGCTTGCTTTTAGCTTTTATGGGGCAATGAGTAAGAAAAAAGTGTCGCTCAAGTGGGCGTTTAATGAATATATATGGCCACGCAGAAAAATCCTTTCGTTGGGTCTGGTTCTAATCGTTATTCGAAGTTTATCCGGATTAGTGCTTCCGTATGAGACTAAAAATTTATTAGATGAAGTAGTGCCTTCTGGCATTAAAAGTGATTTGTGGAATGTGTTGGCTTTTGTGGGAGGTGCCATTTTAATACAATCCATTACATCATTTGCACTTACGCAGATACTAAGTGTGGAAGCACAGCGTCTAATCTCAATTCTTAGAGCTCAAGTACAACGTAAATTACTAACCCTACCGATCAGCTTTTTTGACAATAATAAGTCGGGGGCTTTGGTAAGCAGAGTGATGAATGACGTAGAAGGTGTACGTAATTTGGTAGGAACAGGATTGGTGCAACTTATTGGTGGAAGTATAACGGCAATCGTTGCGTTGGTTTTCTTATTAAAAATAAATGCCTTGATGACCTTGTTTGTTTTTTTGCCTGTTGGCCTTTTTGGATTCATAGCGTTGAAAGCATTTGGCTATATCAGACCTATTTTTAGAGACCGCGGAAAGATAAGCGCAGATGTCACTGGAAGACTTACCGAAACACTAAATGGTGTACGTGTTATCAAAGGTTTTAATGCTGAAGAGCAAGAGAATAAAACATTTGAGGAAGGCGTCGAACGTCTGTTTCTTAATGTGAAGAAGAGCTTGACAGCTACCTCGCTTATGACTAGCTCATCTACTTTTTTATTAGGACTTGCATCTGCAGGTATCATGGGTATGGGTGGTTATTTTATGATGCAAAATACCATGACCAATGGTGATTTTGTTTCTTTCACGCTCTTTTTAGGATTTATGATAGCACCTATTGTTCAAATGAGCAATATTGGCAGTCAACTCACAGAAGCACTGGCAGGTTTAGATCGTACGCAAGAGCTTATGAATATGACGGAAGAAGATGATCCTGAGGTGCGTAACGTGGTGTTGGGTCAAATCAAAGGCGATATTGTTTTTGATAACGTGAGTTTTAGCTATGAAGAAGATAAAGATGTCTTGCATGATATTTCGTTTAACGCAAATGCAGGAAGTGTAACCGCACTTGTAGGGTCAAGCGGCAGTGGAAAATCTACTATTGCAGGACTAGCAGCCACCTTCTTAAATCCTGTAAGTGGTCACGTAACGTTAGATGGACAAGATTTAGCTCATGTTAATTTAAGCAGTTACAGACGGAACCTAGGAGTGGTCCTTCAAGATGATTTTTTATATGAAGGTACGATTAGAGAAAATATACTTTTCCCAAGACCAAATGCGACAGAAGAACAGCTTTTAGCGGCGGTAAAAGGAGCTTATGTAGACGAATTTACCGATAGATTTGATAATGGATTAGATACGGTGATAGGAGAGAGGGGTGTGAAATTAAGTGGCGGTCAGCGTCAGCGTATTTCTATTGCACGCGCGTTACTTGCCGATCCTAAAATCATTATTTTAGATGAGGCAACTTCAAACCTAGACACCCAAAGTGAAAGCTATATTCAGAAGAGTTTAAATATCTTAATGAAGGATAGAACTACGTTTGTAATAGCCCACAGGCTAAGCACGATTCAGCAAGCGGACCAAATCTTAGTTATCGAAAATGGACATATTGCGGAACGCGGAAAACACCAAGAGTTGCTGGATAAGAAAGGCAGATACTACGAATTGTATACCTACCAAAGTAGAATATAATTAAGTAATCATTCGTAGACTTAGGAGCAGTCTACGAATGATGTTAATACTTTTAACCAACTTAATTGGTTAACAAACCACCGGCAAGTCTAGCGGTTGTGTAGTACACTTTTACTAGATTTATTTTAGCTTGATTTAAGTTATTTTGAGCCAATAATATATTGAGCTGCGCGATACGCAAATCGTTAAAGGTAATAGAGCCATTGCTATAGCTCAATTGAGCGCGCTCTAAAGCTGTTTTCGCCAGTTCGATATTCTGCGCTTGAGCAGTTATGGTTTGAGACATCAATTCGATATCTAATTCTGCACTTCTAAGCTGGTTTTGAATGGATAGTTTTGCTTTTTTAAGCTCTATCTCTTTATTGGCTTGGTTTAGTTCTGCATTTTTTAAGGCAGTGGTCAACTGGAAACCGTTAAAAATGGGCATAGTAACAGTTAATCCGCTGCTAAATCCCAGGGTTTTTTGTGATAAGACAACACCAGCACCATTTTGGGCATTATTGTAGCCGTAATTGCCTGTCATATTCACCGTGGGTAGTCTACGTGATTCGGTAATAGCTGTTTGGTGCATAGCTAACTCCTCGGCAACTTGAGCTAACAATAAAGTTGCATTGTTTTGTAATGCTTGCTCGCGCAATACAGTCATAGATTGCTGAGCTGGAACCGGAATAAGTTCAGCTACTTTAATAGCCGTATAAGGATCTCTTCCCATTAAGGTATTTAGCGAGGCAAGTTGTTTTTGGATAGCAGTTTGGAGAGATAGAATAGAAAGGCTATCGTTGTTTAAATCTACTTGAGCACTAAGGACGTCGAGTTTGTTTCTACTGCCATTTTCATTGCCAATAGTCACGCGTTTTAGTCGATCTTGGGATATTTTAATATTGTTTAAAGCGGCATCTAGATTTAGATTAGCTTGCTGAATATCAAGGTAACGGGTCACGATATCTAAAACCAAATTTTCTGAAATTATCTTAGATTGCAATGATGTAAGTTGCTGTGTATTCATCAAGCTTTGATAGGTGTGAACCCTTCCAAAACCATTAAATACAAGGTAGTTAAATCCGACTCCGACATTATATGAAGTGTTTTCAACACCATCTTTTTCGATATCAGGAACGACACCACCAAAGGTTAAATTGGTGTTGTTTCTACTGTAATTTAAACCGCTATTCAGGTTTAAATTTGGTAGGTATCCTGCTTGTGCTTTCGTAGCGTTATTGTTCGCTGACGAAATATTATTGGTGGCAATTGCTACATCGTAATTGCTCTGCAAAGCCAATGCAATGATTTGTTCTAGCGACAAAGCGCTTTGGCTGAAACCTGAATATGTTGCACAAAGCAGTGCCAATAGTATACTAATTTTCTTCATTGTATTTTTCTGCTTCTAATTCTTTAATAGCTGGTTCTACAGATTCTGCTGAAGGCATTATACCGCCATCCCAAGCCCAACCAAATGCACGTTTCGTATTGTTCCATGCGGATAAAAATACAGGCAATAAAATAAGGGTGAGTAAGGTAGCAACGCCTATACCGTAAGCCACGGCTATAGCCATTGGAATGAGGAATTGCGCTTGAAAACTTTTTTCCAAGATTAGTGGTGCAAGTCCTGCGATAGTGGTCATACTGGTTAAGAAAATTGCTCTAAAACGAACATAGCCTGCTTCATAAATGGCTTCATCGAACGACATACCTTCTTTGAGAAATCCATTCATTTTCTCTACGAGAACCAAACTGTCGTTTACGATAATACCTATCAACGCGACGATACCCAAGAAACTCAGAATACTTAATTGTTGTCCGTGAATGTAATGTCCCCATGCCACACCTATTATACTAAAAGGTACTAGTAATAGTAGAATTATGATAGCTTGACTCAGCGATCTAAAGGTAAGGGTAATGATGATAATGATACAAAAAAGTACAAATGGCAGGGCAAATTTGGCTGATTTCTGTGTTTTTTCAGCTTCTCTATTTTGCCCTTCAAACAAGGGAGAAACTCCTTGATGTTTGGCTAAAATACCTGGAATAATATCTTGCTTGATTTGCTCAATCATTTCTGGAGCAGAAATATCTTTACTACTCAGTTCGCACTCTATGGTTACTTGTTTTTGACCATCCAAGTGGTTAATTCCAGAGACTCCATGCACGGTGGTAAAGGTTGCTAATTTTCTAAGTGGCACCTCTTTTCCATCGGCCAGACGAATTCTGGTCTCTTCCAAGTCATACAAGGAAGATCGTTGTTCGTCATTAAATCGGACCCAAACCTTAACTTCATCTTTGCCACGTTGCAGTCTTTGTGCTTCATACCCAAAATAACCTTGACGCACTTGATTTAGAATTTGCGCTTCATTAAAACCTAGAATATAAGCTTCATCTGTGAGTTTAATATTGATTTCACGGTTTCCCTCTTGTACACTTTCCACCACATCCTTAAGTTGTGGTAATTCTTTCATAGCGGCTTTTAACTCATCTTTAGCAGCATCTAATTCTTTTTGGTTTTCACCTAAGAACGTAACCGATACGGGCTTACCAAAAGCACTTGCGTTACCGTAAGTTAGCTTATCAGCATCATCCATAGCACCTACTTCTTCTCTGAAACGATCGGCTAATTCCATGCTACTGGTAGTTCGTTGTTCGCTACCTACTAAAATAGCGCTTATACTGCCTTCATGTGATCCAGGGCCCACCTTACGTTCAATATTAGCTACTATGCTTAGGTCGTTACCGGTCTCTTTTTTAATGGCATCATTCACTCTCCAAATTGCAGCTTCAATTTTTTCAAGTCGCTCATTGGTAATTGCCTCCCGCGTACCAGCTGGCATGCTTAAGTTAATGGGTACGTCATTGCGTTCTATTATAGGGAAAAATGTGAATTTAATAAGGCCACCTTTAATACCACCTATAGTAATAATGGCTAAAGACACAGCAATAAGAAACGTGAATATTTTATGATTCAGCGCAAAACGAAGTACGGGTGCATATAGCTTATCTCGCAACACATACATCATTTTGTCTGTGAGTAATTCCATTTTATTCTTTTGTTGACCTTTCTTTAGTGCCTTACTATGCGCTAAGTGAGAAGGCAGTATTATAAGGGCTTCTATCAATGAAATAAACAGAGTAGCTATAACGACAAATGCCAGCTCGCTAAAGAAATCACCAGCTCGTCCATCTACCATGAAGAAGAAGCTAAATGCTACCATAGTAGTAAGGACCGCACTAATTACAGATGGGAGTACCTCCATAGTGCCATCTACAGCTGCTTGAATGGGATTTTTACCGCGTTCAAAATGACTATATACGTTTTCACTTATAACAATGCCATCGTCCACTAAGATGCCTATGACCACTATCATCCCAAAAAGAGAAATGACATTTATAGTAACCCCAGCATAAAGAGCAATAATGAACATACCCAGAAATGAAATGGGTAAGCCAACAGCAACCCAAAATGCAATTCTGATATTTAGAAATAGGGAGAGTAGCAGCAGTACTAATAGCATACCCAACACCCCGTTCTCTATTAATAATTCTTTCCGTTCTTGTAAGGTTTCTGATTGGTCCTTAATAAGTGTGGCCGAAAGTTTAGGATTTAGTTCTGCAAATTTCTTGAAGTAGTTTCTTACATATTCGGCATTTTTGAGTAAGTCTTCTTCATCTGTACTGCTTACCAGCACTTCTATACCTGGGTTCCCATTGATATAGATTCTATTGGGGTCGTCGGCCCATTTATCAGCAACTTTAGCTACATCTTTTAGCCGTACAATAGCGCCGTCAGAAGTTGTTTTTATGACCAAATTTTCAAGCTGAGCAGCATAATACTCCTTATTTCTGCTTCTTATCAGGAGTTCTTCATTCTTGGTTTTAATGGAGCCTCCTGTTATGTCAAGATTTGCTCCTCGGATAAGAGATCCAGCTTGCTCTATACTTATTCCGTATTTACGGAGGGCATCGTCATCTAAAGCAACTTCTATTTCTTCGTTAGGAAAACCCGCCAATTCTACTTTTGAAATCCCGTCAAAAGCAAGTAGGTCTTTTTCTATACGTTGCCCATATTGTTTGAGTGATTTAAGTGAAATATTTTCACCAGTAACAGCATAATTTATGGTAAAGTTTATGTTTTCTCGGAGTGCTACTATGGGTTTTTCTAGCCCGCCAGGAAAACTATTAATAGCATTTACGGCATTTTTTACATCTTCAAGAGCTACCTTGGTGTCGTAGCCTTTTTCTACCTCAATGATTACAGCTGCTGCATTTTCATTGCTGGTTGAGGTGATGCGCTCTATACCTGTAACGCCTTCTAGTTTCTCCTCTATTCGGGCTACTACGCCTTCTTCTATCTCATTGGGCGCCGCTCCGGGATAAATCAATTGTATATTGATTATTCTATTTTCAACAAGCGGGAAAAAACTCGCCGTCATGTTGGAATATGCCAAATACCCAAATATAACCACTACGGCCATTAAGGTATTAGTTGAAATAGGATACTTTATGAAATAAGCTATGATTTTTTTCATTCCTATTGAACAGATGGTTCTACTTTCAAGCCTTCAAAAGCGCCACTAATTGCTTTATTTGGAATTAACATCCCATTTGTAATTCCTTTTATAATAGCCTTTTCGTCTGAAAAGCTAATTACTTCAATGGGGGTGAGCACCAAGGTAGAATCTGCATTGATAGTATAAATCGCTTTCCCATCTTCTATCATATTCCTGTCAACGATGAGTGCGTTTTGCTCTACGCCTCCATTTATTACGGCTTTTAAGTAAAGTCCTTCGCGGAGTTCTGCGCCACTTACTTTTAAGAAAATACTCACCATTTGGGTAGTTGGATTTATAATACTGTTGATACGACTAACAGTTCCATAAAATTCTTTATCTAAATCAGTAGAATTAAGCTTTACAGTACTTCCCACTTTGAGGTGTTTTAAATCGTTGCGCGAGACAGGAGCTTCCAATTCATAGGTTCCTAATTGTACAAAAGTGCCTATTTTTTGACCAGTTCTCACAAGTGTTCCAGGATCTATAGTTGCTTCGCTCAGCACTCCGCCGTAGGGAGCTGCTATTTTATGTTTATTGAGTCTAACTTCTTGACTTTGAATATTGTAATACGTAGTAAGTATATTTCTGCCACTTATAAATTGTTTTAACTGTGTATTGTCTAACTTGGGTAAAACAGGAAGAGGTTGGCTTGGTTTAATGCTTTGCACAAAACTTTTCCAAGCAGATGCCTCAGCAGGATAGTCAAGTGATATATCTGCTAATGCTTGATTTACGATAGTCATAAAACTACTTCGTTGAGCCGTGAGTGCCGAACGAATTTCAGCGTCGTCTATGGATGCAATAATTTGTCCTGATGTAAATTGTTGCCCTTCTCTAAAGTTAGTGGTGAGTAAAACTCCTGTCACCTCTGAGTATAGTTCTAGTCTATTGGTGGCTTGCAATCTACCACTAACAGTTATGTTAAGTGGAATAGAAGTAAGCTCTGCCGGAGATGCGGCCACTACTTTTGATCGAAATGAAATCTTAGGCTCGTTGGCTTCCTCAGATTTGCCAAGTTGCTTAGAAATGAAAACGCCAACTAAGACAGCGGCAATACCTAAGATTATAGATCTGCCTAGATTTTTATTAAATATGGGTTCACTCATTAGTGTGTTGTTTTTTCGATGCGAATTTAGTTTTTATGATGTGTTGAATTAAAAGTATTCACTGTTTTTTAGATGATATGTTTTAGTCTCCTTGAACCAGTTAAATGTGAGTAGTTCAGGTACATTAAAAATCAAACCAACTTCTGCGTCTGTTTAGTTTCAGGTCTTTCAAAGTACTTGATTTTACGCTAATGCCAAAGTCAAACATCTGACGCTGAATAGGGTACCATTTAAAGGTCATTTGCCAACAATGTAAGTCCCTGAAAAAATCAAGAGAAGTAAAGGAAATGTCTTTTTTAGTAATGTCATACCCACTGCTTACTCCAATTTTCCAATTTTCTGTGAGTTTAATATCTCCTTGGAAAGTTATGCTTTGACTTACCGTTTTTTCTCTTAACACTGGAGTACGGGAATTTAGATTGTAATTTAAATTAAGGCTCCAAGGGAGGTTGAAGTCTACATAGTTTTGTAAGTTATTGTTGATGTACTCTAGTTCATCCTCATTCACCTTGTCGGTCTCTTTCTTTTTAAACGCTTGCGGATTAAGGTTAGTGGAAATGGATACAGCACTTTGGACGAAATGCCCTAGCTTTTTCATGTCATTGATGGCAAATTGATTGTAGCGGGTAGCAACCTCATTAGGGCCAACTAATGTGTAACTGTAAGGGTCGAACGAAGTGCTAAAATTCATCCTAATCTTATTCAAGATAGTTGTATTCCCAGAGATATTTAACGTTGCTAGATTAAATGAATCCGCCAAGAAGTTATAGCCACTTCTAATGTTCAAACTTTCAATTATTTTTACCTTTTTGATACCTCCATTGGCTGTATCTTTACTTGAGCGAACTTTAATCTCCAGGTTGTTACCAAATCCAAAATTTAAGGATGCTTGTGGCCCAGCAGTAGGTCGTCCTATTATCCCATTTTCGTATACAGAATAAGATTTTACCATCATTTGAGAATCAATGTACGATTTGTAGCCATTTTGAGCGCCACTTTGAAAATCAGGATTCCAAACAGCTTCTAGGTTGGGTCGCACAACGTGTCGTATTGCCACTATTTTTTTATCTGTAAAAGCTTTCGTTCCATATAAAATAGTGCTAAATCCTATGGAAGTATTATACGACATAGCTCTTGAAAAGCCCGCGATATCGTTATTGACAATAACGGAATCTCCTACAGCATCCCAAGTTTTTTCGGTTGTTTTAAAATACCAGTATTCACTAAAACTAAAACTCGGAGAAACGGTCACCCATTTTAATGCTTTAAAAGATGTATTGATGGGTACAACATGACTTGCACCGTTTCTAAAGTCATCTCTAAGTCGAGGAGTATTAAGGCTAGCTTTCACACCAAAAGTCTCACTCACTGCGGCTACTAAAATGGTATCTGCCGTTTTAAGTTCATTTTTAAATGTACCTTGGTACGAAATACCGAGATTTCGCATAAAACTTTTTGCCGTTTCGTTCTTGGAATAGAAGTTTTTAAAAGGCATTTGCCTACTTAAATTAGCGGTAAACTGAGGCAAAGTCATATTCAACTCACCGGTTGAAAGATTTTGTATCATATTTGAGTTTATGCTCACATTTACCTTTTTATCCAATATTGCTCTAGAGTATGAAACACTTGAGTTTGAGTTGGTACTAATAATGTCTTGATAATTGGTTGTGTTGTTTTTAGAGAAATTTCGGGTTAAGAAATTTACGCTTGCGCCGAAACGAGATCCAGGTTTAGCTTTAGCATCTCGGTTATAGGTCCATCCAATTTTGTAATCTTTCCGAACGGAGTAGGTTGGCGACTCGGGTTCCCCAATTTTGAAACTTGATGTTTCAAAATTTAAATTACCCTGGTACTTATAACGTTTATTATACCTGGAGCTTACCGATGCTCTCCAACTACCTCTGAAATAAATATCTCCCATGACTTGAACATCCAGAAAGTCATTTACAGGCACGTAGTAACCTAGATTTCGTATATTAAAACCGTAGGCCTGAGACTCACCAAAGGTGGGGAATAAGATGCCTTGTTTTCGTTTGTCAGGAACAGGAAAAAAACCAAACGGAACAAAAAGAGGTGTATTAATATCTGCAATTACAAGATTAGCAGGACCCGTAATAATCTGTTTTTTAGGAATTACTTTAATCTTGTCGGCTTTAATGTAAAAATGAGGTTCGGGTAAATCGCACGTAGTAAACTTGGCATTTTTTACATAAATATTTTCTTGGCTATCCCTTAGCACGCGCTCGCCATGTATAAGTCCATCGCTTTCAGTTGTTAGTACGCCAAAGGAAATGCCTTTTTTAGACTGGAAGTTGTAGCGCATGGTATCTGCTTCATACTTTTTCCCATTGTCTTCTAAGCTCGGTCTACCTAGATAATCTCCGGTGCTATCATTTACAATTCCACGAGCCAAAACATCCTTAGAATCCAGGTCGATTTCGATATAATTTGCTACGATAATGATTTCTTGGTAGCTTATTTTGGCGTTGCCATATAAATAGGCCTTTCTAGACGGCATGTCTAGTATTATTGAGTCATCTGCTTCATAATCTAATGAAGCATCTAGGTCAGACACGTGTTGATCTATTGAGAATTCTAAACTGTCGTGACCGATACTGTCGAGTTGGTATATAGAATCAACAAATTTGCCTGTGGAATCAGGTTGCTGAGCTTGACAAAAAAAAGGTGTATAAAATAGAAAACACAACAAGGCTATACGTTGATACAAAAGCGCCTGATTTTTAAGGTGTTGGCGATATGTTTTCTTAAAATTGTACAAAAGAAATAATCAGCTTGTTAAAGTAGGTTTAAATACGCGTGCAAATGAACAACTTATATGCCACAAAGAAAGTCTTCCATTCAAGAATATCATTATTTCTAATGTCGCTTTCGATGGTAATAAGTTCTTATGCTTTGAACAGTATAAAATTATCGATAAAGTTAAGTGCTAAGATGTAAATGTATAGACAGAAAAAAATCATTAACATCGTCTGGATAGATAAGTATGTGATTGGCGATTGCTTTGGTGTTATTCATAGCGCATTAAAAAAAAGAGATGACTCTGGTCAATGAAAAGATTTAGTAATGAATTGCTTCTGATATATTTGAAGCCTTATTCAATTGTAAGAAAAAAAACATAGTCCTAAAATCAATAGTATAAAATAGAAATGAAGATAACAAAGGAAACAAAAGTGGGAATTCTAACGGCAACAGCAATTGCCATATTAGCTTTTGGATACAATTTCATGAAGGGGCAGGACATGTTCACCACTTCAAATGAGTACTTTGGAAAGTATGATAGAATAGAAGGATTATTTAAAAGTAACCCTGTGCTGATAAACGGTTACAAAGTAGGGAGTGTTACTTCTATCACCATGGATAGAAATGATAGTTTTAGGTTAACCGTTGGAATTACGCTGCCAGATGACATTAAAATGCCTAAGAATTCTATCATGAAAATCGTAAATAACGATATGATAGGAAGTAAAGCCATTGAAATTATTTTTGGAAACAGCACTGAATTTGCGAGTACAGGCGATTTTTTGTTGGCAGAACAAGATCAAGGTATTGCACAAGCGGTGAGTGGCGTTCTTGAACCGCTTACCAAAAGTGTAAATTCTGTTTTGGGGAATATTGATACGGCAATCTCGGGTGCAGACTTAGAGGGTACTTTAAAAGACGCATCATTAGCCTTGAAGTCGTTTAAAGAAACTGCCGATAAGTTGAATAAGCTATTAGATGGTAAAGACAGAGATATAACCGCCATATTGAGTAATGTACAAGCAACAACTGCAGGATTAAAGGGATTAACTCCAAAGATTGATGGAATATTGACCGAAATAGACGCTACTACGAAAGAAATCAGTGCCATTGAGTTTAATGCTTTGGCTACCCAAGTTAAAAGTTTAAGTGAGGAATTGGAGAAAACTACTAAGGCGATAAATGGCAAGGACGGAACGCTGGGTATGTTGGTTAATGATAAGGAAATTTACCTTAAACTTGATTCCACCGTCGGCAAGTTAAAGTCACTACTTGACGATATAGAGAAATATCCGCGCAGGTACACTGGTGTAACCGAACGTCAGCGTAAGAAGGGCGATAAAGAGAAAGAAGGAGAAAAATAAGCGAAGACTTTTTGATTCTCTGTAAAAGGCAGCTATAGGTTTCCTAACTCTTTTACCAAACCTGGCCCTGTATATATAAATCCAGTATAAATTTCAATAAGATCAGCGCCAGCATCTAGTTTGGATTGTCCGCTGGCAGCATCTTCAATACCTCCTACACCTATAATGGTCATGTCTGATTTAGAACGTATATGCTTTACAAATGAGTTTGAAACGGCTAAAACTGGCGCGCCACTTATACCTCCATCGCCTATTTCTAGGACAAGTTTTTTGCTAGATTTAGTAAGTAGTGTGCGATCGATACTGGTATTGGTAGCCACTATTCCTTCAAAAGCAATTTCTTGTTGTAGTTCCACTATCTCGTCTAGCATACCAAAGGTCAAGTCTGGCGCTATTTTCAGGTACATTGGTTTCCAGTTATCTTTTGTTTTTCGAATGTCAAGTAATGCTGATATTATTTTCTTTAGTTCTTCTTTGTTTTGAAGTTCTCTTAGATTAGGCGTGTTTGGAGAGCTTACATTAACAATAAAAAAATCGGCGAGGTGATAGAGCTCGTCATAGCATTTAACATAGTCATTTACGGCATTTTCATTGGGTGTTGTTTTATTCTTGCCAATGTTTATACCAATTTGCATATCACAATTTGGATGAGTTTTTCGGAATGTCTCTAAGCGTTTTCTTAGTGCTTTTAGCCCCTCGTTATTAAATCCCATTCGATTGATTATCGCTCTGTCTTTTTTTAGCCTAAACAAACGCGGTTTCGGATTGCCGCTTTGGGGCTTTGGGGTTACTGTTCCTACTTCTATAAAACCAAAGTTAAGTGTATATAATTCGTTTAGAAATTTACCATCTTTATCAAATCCAGCTGCAAGACCTACTTTGTTTTTATAATTAAGTCCGTCTACAGAAACAGGGTTGTCCGCAAACTGAAAGGTGTTTCTAACGAAAGAAAACTTGCTTACTACCTTAAATAATCTCATTGTGGTATAATGTGCTTTTTCCGGGGATAGCAGAAAAAACAGACTTCGAAGTACAGAATACATGAGTGCAAATGTGGGAGCTTTTTGGGCTAAAAAAAAGATAACTTTATTCTTAGGAGTAAATGTGAATTAATATTTAAAAATGCCAGTCTAACAATTAGTTTTAAGAAGGAAACTATCTTGGACAATTTCCAACTGCTGGATGATGTATGAGTTTTTTGCTCGTATTTACAAGACGGTAAATGGACTACTCGCCATAAAATAAGGGTGTAAGGTATTTAGATATATTCCATACGACGATAAAGTGCTGTTTTCTTCATTTTTTTTTAGCCTCTTCTGAACACAATGTTAAATTTGCTGTTATATAAAGCAATATATGTCTAGCAAAAAACAAGGTTTGTCGAGTATTGGAAAAAAGGTGATTATGGCACTCACCGGATTCTTCCTAATGTTTTTTTTACTGCAGCATTTAAGTATTAATTTACTTTCTGTGTTTAGCGCGGATTCTTTCAATGAAGTTTCTCATTTTATGGGGAATAACCCACTAGTTCAATGGGTGCTTCAGCCAGTGCTTATCTTCTCAGTTATTTTCCATTTTGTATGGGGAATGAAATTGGAATATGAAAATAGCCAAGCGCGAAACGTTAAGTATGCCAAATATAACGGAGGTGCTAATGCGTCATGGATGAGTCGAAATATGATTATTTCTGGTCTAGCTGTTTTGGCATTTTTAGCGCTACATTTTTATGATTTTTGGGTACCTGAGATTACTACAAAATACATCGTTGGAGATACCAGTGGTTTAATAGAAGGAACCGAAAATTTTAGATATCATGAGGAGTTAGTACACAAATTTGCGCATCAACCATGGAGAGTATTCTTGTATGTTCTTTCTTTCGTAATGTTATCACTTCACCTTTTACATGGTTTCCAATCCTCTTTTCAATCGGTTGGCTTTAATCACACGAAGTACACTCCGGTAATCAAAATGCTAGGAAATATTTTTGCGATTGCGATTCCTTTGGGATTCATCTTCATAGCAATTTATCATTACAACGTTCATCCACATTAATTCATAAGTAGATATTTAGTCAAATGGCATTAAACGGAAAAATACCAGCAGGTCCAATAAAAGATAAGTGGACATCCTACAAGGATCACCTTAATCTTGTAAACCCTGCCAATAAAAGAAATATTGACATTATTATAGTAGGCACAGGTCTGGCCGGTGGCAGTGCCGCTGCGACTCTTGCTGAACAAGGATATAATGTAAAAGCATTTTGCTACCAAGATTCACCTAGACGAGCGCATTCTATTGCAGCGCAAGGTGGAATAAATGCAGCCAAAAATTACCAAGGTGACGGCGATTCTACCTACCGCCTTTTTTACGATACTGTAAAAGGAGGAGATTATAGAAGTAGAGAAGCCAATGTGCACAGACTTGCAGAGGTAAGTGCAAATATTATTGATCAATGTGTGGCTCAAGGGGTACCTTTTGCTCGAGATTATGGAGGGTTATTGGATAATCGTTCATTTGGTGGAGTGCTCGTTTCTAGGACTTTTTATGCGAAAGGACAAACGGGTCAACAATTATTATTAGGTGCCTATTCTGCCATGAACCGTCAAATCGCTCGTGGTAAAATAACAATGTATAACCGCCATGAAATGCTAGATGTGGTAGTAGTAGACGGTAAAGCACGAGGAATTATCGCCCGTAATCTAGTAACAGGTGAAATCGAAAGACATTCGGCACACGCCGTTGTGTTGGGTACAGGCGGTTACGGAAACGTATTCTTCTTAAGTACCAATGCAATGGGAAGTAACGTAAGTGCGGGTTGGAAAGCACACAAAAGAGGTGCCTATTTTGCCAATCCTTGTTACACCCAAATTCACCCTACGTGTATTCCTCGAAGTGGTGATTACCAGAGTAAACTAACCCTTATGTCTGAGTCGCTAAGAAACGACGGTCGTATTTGGGTTCCAGCTAAATTAGAAGACGTTGCTGCCATCAAAGCAGGAAAGCTTAAAGCTACTCAGATTGCAGAAGAAGATAGAGATTACTACTTGGAGCGAAGATACCCTGCATTTGGGAACTTGGTGCCTCGTGATGTAGCAAGTAGAGCAGCCAAAGAACGTTGTGATGCAGGTTATGGTGTGAATGCAACAGGCGAGGCCGTTTACTTAGATTTTGCATCTGCGATTCTACGATATGGTAGAGAGCAGGCTTTACTTAAAGGCGAGTCTAGTGCTACCGATGCTCGCTTAAAAGAACTAGGTAAAGAAATCGTTAAAGCAAAATACGGTAACCTATTTGACATGTATAAACAAATAGCAGCTGAAAATCCTTACGAAACTCCGATGATGATATACCCAGCAGTTCATTATACAATGGGTGGTGTTTGGGTAGATTATAATCTTATGACTACCATACCGGGTTGTTATGCAATAGGCGAGGCTAATTTCTCTGAACATGGAGCAAATAGATTAGGAGCTTCAGCTTTAATGCAAGGTTTAGCGGATGGCTATTTTGTATTACCATACACCATTGCAGACTATTTATCTCACGATATCCGTACTGGGGCAATACCAACTACGTTGCCAGAGTTTGATGCTGCCGAAAAAGAAGTAAAAGAAAGGCTTGAAGGTCTGGTTAATAATAAAGGAATTCATTCAGTAGACTATTACCACAAGCAGTTGGGTAATATTATGTGGAATAAATGCGGAATGAGCAGAAATGAAAAAGGGCTAAAAGAAGCCATTGAAGAGATTGCCGCACTAAGAGAGGATTTCTGGAAAAATGTAAGTGTTCCAGGAGGGGCATATGAATTAAATCCGGAATTAGAAAAAGCTGGAAGAGTTGCTGATTTCTTAGAATTAGGAGAACTTTTTGCGAAAGATGCCCTAGACAGAAATGAGAGCTGCGGAGGTCATTTTAGAGAAGAATCTGTAGAAGTTGGAGGACCTCAAGATGGAGAAGCCCTTCGCGATGATGAAAACTATGCTTATGTTGCAGCATGGGAGTATAAAGGTAAACCAAGTGAGGCTGTATTGCACAAAGAGCAATTGGAGTTTAACGATATTAAATTGACACAAAGAAGTTATAAGTAAGATGAGCGAAATGAACTTAACACTCAAAATCTGGCGACAAAAAAATGCCGCAGATAAAGGTAAAATGGTAGACTATAAAGTAAATAGTATATCAGAGCATATGTCTTTCTTAGAAATGATGGATGTACTCAATGAGCAGTTAATCAATAGTGGTGATGATCCTGTTGCTTTCGACCACGATTGTAGAGAAGGAATATGCGGTAGTTGCTCTATGTTTATCAACGGAGAAGCACACGGTCCTGTAAAAGGAACTACTACATGCCAATTGCACATGCGTAGCTTCAAGGATGGTGACACTATTTATATTGAGCCGTTTAGAGCAAACGCTTTTCCCGTTATAAAAGACTTGGTTGTAAATAGAAGTTCGTTTGATAGAATTCAGCAGTCAGGAGGATTTATTTCGGTAAATACAAGCGGGAATACCCAAGATGCTAATGCGACTGCAATCCCAAAACACGATGCAGATCTTGCTATGGATGCGGCGGCTTGTATCGGCTGTGGTGCATGCGTTGCAACCTGTAAAAACAGTAGTGCGATGCTTTTTGTTGGCGCTAAAATTTCGCAATATGCATTGTTACCACAAGGACAAGTGGAAGCTAAAGATAGAGCTCAAAATATGGTGGCTCAGATGGATGCAGAAGGTTTTGGTAATTGTACGAATACTGGAGCTTGCGAGGTGGAATGTCCCAAAGGAATTTCAATTAGCAATATTGCTAGAATGAATCGTGAGTATTTGAGTGGTTCTTTGAAGTAAAAAAAAATACAAACTCAAACTCAAATACAAACTCAAATACAAAGGCTTTTGATCTGGAGGACAGGTTAGTTGCTTTTGCTGGAGAGATTGCATAGTTTGTAGAGAAGTAAAAGAAGTACAAGCTCAAGTGTCAAACTCAAATTCAAAGGCTTTTGATCTGGAGGACAGGTTAGTTGCTTTTGCTGGAGAGATTGCATA